>JABLTO010152577.1_pt1 | contig 47999 bp, 43 predicted proteins | sample 7160091 | NCBI WGS metagenome assembly JABLTO01 (sample SAMN14651225, study PRJNA627086) | human gut metagenome | isolation source: feces | host: Homo sapiens
ATCGTATTGGACACCACACCGTAAGCACTTAAAGCAATTGTAAAATCGGCGCAAGTGTTCTTTTTTGACGGAGAACTGACCGAGGAGGAATTTACCGCTGTCAAGAGGTATTTGATCAACCCCGTGGAAAGCCGAGAAGCAACCTTGGATTGCTATGAAACACTGGATATAAAATATAATCTCCCGACAACTGTTGCGGTTTTAGACGGCTTCACCGAACTAAATGAGCAAGGACTGGCTGCATTTATTCAGAAAAACGGGCTTGCCATGGATTTAGACGACATTATCTTCTGTCAGGATTATTTCAAGAATACCGAACGCAGAGACCCTACCATTACCGAAATCAAAATGATTGATACTTACTGGTCGGATCATTGCCGTCATACAACTTTCTCAACCATTATTCAAAATGTTGACATTCAAGCGGATTATATCAAGGATACTTATCAAGAATACTTATTAACACGCGATGACCTTTACAAAGGCAAGGATAAACCGATTACGCTGATGGATTTAGCAGTAATCGGCGCTAAAAAACTGAAAAAAGACGGACTGTTGCCCGATCTGGATGAATCCGAGGAAATTAATGCCTGCTCGGTAAAAATCAAGGTAGACATTGACGGTAAGCAAGAAGACTGGCTTTTGATGTTCAAAAACGAAACGCACAACCATCCAACCGAAATTGAGCCGTTCGGAGGCGCAGCCACCTGCCTCGGCGGGGCAATTCGTGACCCGTTATCCGGACGTTCTTATGTCTATCAGGCAATGCGGGTAACCGGATGCGCTGATCCGCTTGTTTCTTTAGAAGATACCATTCCGGGAAAGCTGCCGCAAAGAAAAATTTCGGTCGGCGCTGCAAACGGATACAGCTCCTACGGTAACCAGATTGGATTAGCAACCGGACATGTCACCGAAATTTATCATAAAGGTTATGTGGCAAAACGGTTGGAAATCGGCGCAGTAGTGGGCGCCGCTCCTGCTGAAAATGTCATCCGTGAAGTTCCGGAGCCGACTGACGCCGTGATCCTGCTCGGCGGAAAAACCGGACGGGACGGATGCGGCGGCGCAACCGGCTCCTCTAAATCACACACACTGGAATCGTTAGAATCCTGCGGCGCAGAGGTGCAAAAAGGTAACGCCCCCGAAGAACGCAAACTGCAAAGATTATTCCGCAATCCCAAGGCGACCAGACTAATTCGCCGCTGTAATGATTTTGGCGCAGGCGGTGTATCGGTTGCTATCGGAGAATTGGCAGATGGCTTAACTATCAATTTAGATGCAATCCCCAAAAAGTATGATGGTCTTGACGGCACAGAACTGGCAATTTCAGAATCCCAAGAAAGAATGGCGGTTGTTGTCCGGAAAAAAGATGTTGCCGCTTTTCAGGCACTCGCACTGGAAGAAAATCTGGAATCCACACTAGTTGCCGAAGTCACCGAAGAACCGCGGCTAAGAATGAACTGGTGCGGAACGGAAATCGTTAACCTTTCCCGAGAATTTTTAAATTCAAACGGCGCAAAAAAATATACCGATATTAAGGTGGAAAAGCCGGTTGTTACACCGATCAATCACCGCCAAAACACCAAGCAGGATTGGGAGCGGCATCTTTCGGAATTAAATGTATGTTCTCAAAAAGGACTGGTAGAGCGTTTTGATTCCACCATCGGTGCAGGAACCGTAATGATGCCGTTCGGCGGCGCCTATCAGATGACGCCCACACAGGCAATGGTTGCAAAAATACCGGTGTTAAAGGGAGAAACCTCCACTTCTTCGGTAATGGGCTGGGGATTCAACCCATACATCAGTGAACAAAGTCCCTATCACGGTGCAATGCTTGCAGTCATTGAATCGGTTGCAAAAGTAGTTGCTGCCGGCGGAAGCTATAAAAAATGCTGGGCATCTTTCCAGGAATATTTTGAACGCACACAAAACAATCCGGTTCGTTGGGGAAAACCCTTTGCTGCGCTGTTAGGTGCTTACAAAGCGCAAACCGAACTGGGTATTGCGGCAATCGGCGGTAAAGACTCGATGTCCGGAACTTTTGAAAACATTGATGTTCCTCCGACTCTGGTGTCTTTCGCTGTTTCGGTAACCGACTCAACAAAAGCAGTATCCCAGGAATTTAAGCAAAGCGGAAATCGGGTTGCTGTTATCCTGCCACGTTATGATGAAAATAATCTCCCCTGCTTTGACAGTGTGAAATCCGTATTTAACCAAATTGAGTCGCTAATCAGTCAAGAAATGGTCAAATCCATCTGGACTTTGTCTTTCGGCGGTGTTGCTGAAGGAATTGCAAAAATGGCGTTCGGAAACCGTATCGGTTTCCGCTTTGCAGAAAATGTTTCAAATGAATTGTTATTTAATGCTGTATACGGCGGTTTTATTGTGGAATTAGACGAACGAGCTGACATATCCGGCGATTTCAAAGTAATCGGTTATACAGCCGATGAATACACTATTACGTTATTTGATAAAACAGTATTGTCACTTTCAGAACTGCAGGAAAAATACGAGGCCAAGCTGGAACCTGTTTTCCCGACGCTTGCAGCTCATCCGGATAATAAAATTACAGCCTATGCATATCCTGCTACACAGAGAAAGATGCCTGCTGTAAAAACAGCAAAGCCACGAGTCTTAATACCGGTATTTCCGGGAACAAACTGTGAATATGACACTGCGAAGGCCTTCGAGAAAGCAGGCGCAGAGGCAGAAATTTTTGTCATCAAAAATTTATCCAGTTCATTAATGGAGCAGTCGGTGAACGCTTTTGCTCAAAAAGTAACAGATTCACAAATTATTATGATTCCCGGCGGATTTTCAGGCGGTGATGAACCGGATGGATCCGGTAAATTTATTACCGCATTTTTCCGAAACCCCAAGATAAAAGATGCTGTTCATGAGCTGTTAAAAAACCGTGACGGTTTGATGCTCGGTATATGCAACGGTTTCCAGGCGCTCATTAAACTCGGATTGGTTCCGTTTGGCGAAATTGTTGAGATGAAAGACAATTCACCAACACTAACCTTTAATACCATTGGTCGTCATCAATCCATGATGGTCAACACCAGAATCGCTTCCAACAAATCTCCCTGGCTGATGAACACACAGGTCGGTGATATTCATAACGTGGCAATATCCCATGGCGAAGGTCGATTTATTGCTGATTCCAAATTGGTAAAGCAATTAGCTGAGAACGGTCAAATTGCAACGCAGTATGTTGATTTATTAGGCAATCCTACCTACGATATTCGATTCAACCCCAATGCCTCAATTGACGCCATCGAGGGTATCACCTCTCCGGATGGTCGCATATTGGGAAAAATGGCGCACAGCGAACGTATCGGTACCAATATCACAAAAAATGTACCCGGCAACAAAGATCAGCATATTTTCCGGTCCGGTGTAGAATATTTTACGAAATAACTTTTGATCTATACCGCATTGTAATACAACAACAAGAAAATATGACGGCAAAAAGACCAACCGAAAAATTTCGGTTGGTCTCAGACTGTCGAAAAACTATAAGTTACAGCCCTTTTTAATGGAGAAACCGAGGACATGTGCATCGCGTCTTGTGCATCAAGACGAATCGACTTCCTCGACAATCTGCGTCGCAACGCGGATTGTGGGGTGAGGTTGGGAGAGGGGAAAGTCCCCTTTCCCAGAGCGTTGTCGACTTTGTCGACACGCTCAGACCAACCGAAAAATTTCGGTTGGTCTTTTACTTTACAAAGCAGGAACTTATCAATATTATATAATAACCTTGAGAATACACGATATCAAAGATTTCGTGTATTCTCAAGAACATTGTTACATTGCGCACTTCGTTGCGCTAGCAGTTTATGTTATAATCATTGTCAGCTGTTCCCTATCAAATAAATAATCCTAACTGCTTCAGAATGCAAACAATTAGGATTATTCCGTTCTTATTTTGCAAAAATACTTAATAATACACCCGCAGCAACCGCGGAACCGATAACACCTGCAACGTTCGGTCCCATCGCATGCATAAGCAGAAAATTCTTCGGATTTTCCTTCTGACCGACTTTCTGCGCAACACGTGCCGCCATCGGCACGGCAGAAACACCGGCAGCTCCGATCAATGGATTTACTTTGCCCTTAGTGACAACGTACATAATCTTACCGAATAGGACACCGGCAGCCGTACCGATACAGAACGCAGCAAGTCCCAGAGCGATAATTTTAATCGTATTCCAAGTGAGAAAATAATCAGCAGTAGCAGTGGCACCCACCGTAACACCTAACATGATGGTAACAATGTTCATCAACTCGTTTTGAGCGGTTCTGACCAATCTGTCCACAACACCGCTTTCTTTCATCAAATTGCCCAGCATCAGCATACCGATCAACGGGGTAGCAGAAGGGACAACAAAACAAATAATCAGCGTTACTAATATCGGGAAAATGATCTTTTCTATTTTTGATACCGGACGAAGCTGTTCCATGACCACGGAACGCTCTTTTTTGGTAGTCAAAGCTTTCATAATCGGAGGCTGAATAACCGGTACCAACGCCATATAGGAATATGCCGCAACCGCAATGGACCCTAATAAGGCTGGAGCTAACTCTTTTGCCACCAAAATTGCCGTCGGGCCATCGGCACCGCCGATGATACCGATACCGCCGGCTTCCTCCGGCGTAAAGCCAAGTGCCATTGCGCCGATAAAGGTAACGAAAATACCAGCCTGTGCCGCAGCACCCAGCAAAAAGCTTTTGGGGTTTGCAATCAAGGGTCCGAAATCAGTCATTGTACCGATTCCCAAGAAAATCAACGGAGGATAAACACCCAGCTTAACGCCCAAATATAAAATATCCAGCAGACCGCCTTCATGCAGTACCTTACCGAAATCTATCTCTTTTCCTACAAAAAAATCCATGTGGAAAATCTGAAACTCAGCTGGACAAGGAATATTTGTCAATAGCATTCCGAACGCAATCGGTAACAACAATAACGGTTCAAATTGTTTCACGATTGCTAAATAAACGAGCACACAGGAAATACCAATCATAATCAGTGATTTCCAATCAAGGTTAACAAATCCGCTGTCGTTTATCAATCCCTGTATACTTTCAAAAAAAACTTCCATTGGTTTCTAATCCTCCCCTAAAATGGTCTGGTATTATCCTGAATACCGGCAATACTCCACGCGGGGCGGTTCTTTCCGGTTCGCTTTATGCTTCTTAATTGATATGCTTTGCCATCGGAAGACATCATCACAGCCACTGCAGCAGCAATTGCAGCAACTACTTCCTCACTGATGCCATCCTCTACTTCCATGCTCAGTTTCTCACTGCTGTCTGCAACGAACGTTTCAATCTGCTTTTCTTCAACCGGCGTTTTAACTTTTCGATTCGTAGTGGAACCCATGATTTTGCCAAACAATGCTACAACTAATACTAAAATAATCAGAACGGCAAAAACGACCGTCAGACCGGTTGCTGTAACTGACAATGCTAATCCCCAATCCATTTGTGACACCCTCCGTTTGCATTTGCTGTTGTATATTTACCATAATCATTCATTCGAATCGGAAAATTACAACATTTAATTATTATTATAACTGAATTTCAAAAAGAATTCAATCTTTTATCCAATATTTTTTACACAAAGATAAAACCAAGATTGATATTTTTTTATCAAATCAGAGCAAAAATAAGGTCAATTGTGAAAACAATTGACCTTATTTTTGTCAGTGCCGTATCAGGAAAGTTTTTAAATCATAGAAAAATTCCTGTCTACACTACAACCTAAATAAAATATTGTTTCAGTGCTTCGGCTTTATCGGTTTTTTCCCAATGAACACCTAAATCTTCCCTGCCAATATGTCCATAGGCGGCCAACTGTTGATAAATCGGTTTGCGTAAATCCAACTGTTTGATAATCGCAGCCGGTCTGAGATCGAAAACGTGGTGAATCGCCTGGGAAAGCTGTTCATCGGAATATTTTCCGGTACCGAAAGTATCCACCATGATAGAAACCGGATGGGCAACACCGATAGCATAAGCAAGCTGAACTTCACAACGCTTAGCAAGTCCGGCGGCAACAATATTTTTTGCTACCCATCTGGCCGCATAAGCAGCACTTCTATCTACTTTTGTCGGATCTTTTCCGCTGAAAGCGCCGCCGCCGTGACGGGCATATCCACCATAAGTATCCACAATAATTTTTCTTCCGGTCAAGCCGCTGTCTCCCTGCGGACCACCGACTACAAATCTGCCGGTCGGATTGATGTAGTATTTCGTATTCTCATCCAGCAAATTCTCCGGAACAACCGCCTTGATAACCATCTCGATCAAATCGCTTCGAATTTGCTCCAAAGAAACCTCATCGCTGTGCTGAGAGGAAACGACAACCGCATCCACCCGCACCGGAACATCATTTTGGTATTCTACGGTCACCTGCGTTTTTCCGTCCGGACGCAAATAAGGCAAGCTGCCGTTTTTACGAACCTCGGTCAATTTCAGTGCCAGCTTATGTGCCAAATGAATCGGCAATGGCATTAACTCTTTGGTTTCATCACATGCATAACCAAACATCATGCCCTGATCGCCCGCACCGGTCAAATCCGCATCCTCGCCTGATCCTGATTTGTTTTCCATCGCATTGTTAACACCCAGTGCAATATCGGAAGATTGCTCGTCAATAGAGGTAATGACCGAACAGGTGTTGCCGTCGAATCCGTATTTTGCACGATCGTAACCGATATCCAAAACAACCTGTCTGGCTATTTTCGGAATATCGACATAGCAGTTTGTGGTAATCTCCCCCATCAGCATAATCATGCCGGTAGTAACCGTAGTTTCACAAGCGACACGCGCCATAGGATCCTGACTGATGATTGCATCCAGCACCGCATCCGAAATCTGATCGCAGATTTTATCGGGATGTCCTTCTGTAACCGACTCAGAAGTAAATAAATAGTTCGACATTTGATATCCTTCCTTCTTTCTGAATTTCGACAAAAAAATAAGCGCTCGAAAAACGAGTGCCGCCAAAGCATTTCCTCATCTTCCGGAATACCGCAGGATTTGGCACCTTGCTTGCGCAGGTTGCCGGGCTTCACAGGACCTGATTCCTCCACCGCTCTTGATAAGGTATATATTATTTTGGATAATCATTTCAAAAGAAAATCCGAAATGATTAAATATGTCATGGAATGAATGAAACGATTCTTTTTGTCCTATATAGTATAATAGAAATACAATTTTTTGTCAAGTAATTTGAGGCAAAAAGTTTGACTTTGCCATTTAGATTTGATATAATAATTCATTAAGATGATAACCTTGATAAATGTTACTCAACAGAGAAAGGATGCTTAAAATGGCACAAAAATTTTATATCACCACTGCAATCGCCTATGCTTCCAGAAAACCGCATGCCGGAAATGATTATGAAATTATTTTCACCGATGCAATTGCGCGATATCATAGACTGATCGGGAATGATGTATTTATGCTGACCGGCACCGACGAGCACGGTCAAAAAATACAGGAACTGGCAGAACAGAATCATATTAAACCGCAGGAATACGCCGATCAAATCACAAACAGCATTAAAGAGAATTATCGAAATCTGAATATCAGCAATGATAAATTTATCCGTACTACTGATGACTATCATGAAGCGGTTGTTAAAAAGGTATTTAAAAAGCTTTACGATCAGGGCGATATCTATAAAAGCGAATATGAAGGCTGGTATTGTACCCCCTGCGAATCTTTCTGGACCGAAACACAGGTTGAAAACGGATGCTGTCCGGACTGCGGAAGACCGGTCAAAAAAACCAAAGAAGAAGCTTACTTCTTTAAATTGAGCAAGTATCAGGATCGGTTAATGCAATATATTGAGGATCATCCTGATTTTATTCAGCCGGAATCCCGCAAAAAAGAGATGATCAATAACTTTCTAAAACCCGGTTTGCAGGATCTTTGTGTGTCCAGAACCACTTTCACCTGGGGCGTACCGGTTGAATTTGATCCCAAACACGTTATTTACGTTTGGATTGATGCATTGCTAAACTACATCACTGCGATTGGATATGATCCGGACGGCAGCAGTGACACTTTCAAAAAATATTGGCCTTGCGATGTTCATGTGATTGGCAAGGATATTCTGCGCTTCCATACTATTTATTGGCCCATTATGTTGATGGCTCTGGACATAGAATTGCCGAAAAAGGTGTTCGGACATCCGTGGCTGCTGTTTGGCAACGATAAAATGAGCAAATCCAAAGGAAATGTGATGTATTCTTCCGATCTTGCCAAGTTGTTCGGCGTGGACGGATTGCGGTATTATGTGTTAAGTGAAATGCCCTATGCACAAGATGGCAGCATCACCTATGAAACACTGATTTCACGCTACAACTCCGACCTTGCCAACACACTCGGAAATTTGGTAAACAGAACGATTGCAATGACCAATCAATATTTTGGAGGCAACATTCAGAAGCCTTCTGAAACCCTTGACATTGATCAAAGTTTAATGAACGCTTGTTTAGATACCGTCAAACAATATTCCAAGAGCATGGATAATTTCCACCTTGCCGATGCGGCTGATGCAATTATGGCTCTGGCGCGCACCAGCAACAAATATATCGACGACACTACCCCATGGGTATTAGCAAAAGAGGAATCGACAAAATCCAGATTAAATGATGTTCTTTATAACTTGTTGGAATCCATCCGCTACATTGCTGTTTTGATTTCTCCGCTGATGCCGGAAACCTCCGAGAAAATTTTTGCACAGCTAAACTGCGACATCAAATCCTATGATTCTCTTGCCGATTTCGGCGGATTGCAGGAAGGCATGGTCGGAAAAGCAACTCCCCTGTTTGCCCGCATTGATGAGAAAAAAATGCTGGCAGAGCTGCAAAAAGAAGCAGAGGCACTGAAAGCAAAAGCAGCCGAAAAGGAAACACCCGAAGGCGTTGTAATCGGTATTGAGGATTTTGCAAAAGTAAGTCTTCAGGTCGCATTGATAAAAGATTGCGAAAAAGTGGAAAAATCCGATAAATTACTGAAGTTGCAGCTGGATGACGGTCAAGGCGGTCGGCAGGTTGTTTCCGGCATTGCCAAATGGTATCAGCCGACAGATTTAGTTGGCAAAAAAGTAATTATCGTGTCAAACCTAAAACCGGTAAAATTGCGCGGTGTAGAAAGTAACGGCATGATTTTAGCAGCGGATTGTCCAAATGATGATGTCAAAGTCATTTTTGTGGACGATAGCATCCCGCAGGGAAGCAAAATAAGATAACCACAATCAGGAGCTCACTTATTATGCAAGGAATTTTCGATTCACATGCACATTATAATGATGAACGTTTTGCGGAAGACAGAGACACTCTTCTTCCGCAAATTCATTCTAACGGAGTATCCCATATTCTAAATGCCGGATGCGACATTCCCTCCTCTATGGAGGGAATCCGGCTGGCAGAACAATACCCGTATGTCTATACCAGTGTGGGAATTCATCCGGAAGAAGCAGATCATATTCCGGAGAACTATTTAGATACGCTGGCCCAGCTTGCCAAACACCCAAAAGTGGTAGCGATCGGTGAAATCGGGTTGGATTATCATTACGAAAATGCAAACACCGCTGTGCAGCATGAAATCTTTCGTCAACAATTGGATTTGGCGGATCAACTGGACTTGCCGGTTATTATCCATTCCCGCGATGCCACTCAGGATACTATAAATGTATTAAAAAGTCGCCGGAATCACTGTGGAGTTCTGCATTGCTTTTCCGGATCAGCAGACACTGCCCAGATTTATTTAAAAATGGGATATTATATTGGATTCACCGGTGTTGTCACTTTTTCCAATGCCAAAAAAGCCGTTGAAGCTGCAAGAACAATTCCCTTGAATCGAATCTTACTGGAAACCGACTGCCCCTATATGGCGCCGGTACCCTTCCGAGGAAAACGTTGCACATCAGATATGATTGCACATACCGCCGCAAAAATAGCTGAAATCAAGGAGATCTCGCCGCAGCAAATGGTAGACATCGCCAGAGAAAATACCTGTCGCTTGTTTGGAATTAAATAGGAAAAACAATACGATGCTAATAAACATAGCATCGTATTGTTATAAACGTATCTTTTTGAAAACCACATAATATTATTCATCCACTTTAACTTCCGCAAAACACAGAATTGGCATAAAAGTTCCTGTATCTACCGGAACAATCTTTTCAACATCTTTTTTGTCACCGCAGCTGATCGTACAATGACCTTTAATATTTCTGCCCAAGACAATAAATATTTCATCTGCCCCAAAATAACAGCTTTTTATATCATTTTTTCCATTTTCATCTTCTATCGTGATATCTAATTTTTTCATATCATCAGTAAAGCCTTCCAAAATGCCGACTAATCCGGTAAATTCCAGACCTATGGTTGTACTGCCTTTTACAAAAGCTCTTTTCAACGAAGCTGAGGTAAATGTAGTACCTATATGATACACTTCAGAAAGTGCAAATCTCGCCATACGTTCTCCCAGTAATAAGTTTCCCGCTGCACTGTTGTGTATCGCATCAGACATCGGTATATCAATTGTAGGAACAACATAACAATTTTTTATATGCCTGGCAGACTGTCGTTGAGCTTCTCTTATCATTCCCCATCTTCTGTCGTTTTCATAATCTGTGTGGACGCGGCATCGATTAAGCTGAAACGTTAAAAATAACAATTCCGAGCAATTGCTGTCTTTCCGCCATGCAGAAACCATCTGCTTAAAATGTTCTTCATATGATTCTGCCTCATCCGGACAATCTGTTTCTGCACATCCCTGATACCATAAAACACCGCAGTATCCATTTGACAGCTGAGAGGTTATTTTTTGCATATTACGATATAAAATACCATTTTGCCCAGGATTCCAACTACTAATCGGAGAGCCTCCCAATGCAGTTGGCACAAGCCCGATCGGAATGGAAAGTTCTTTATTTAAAATTTTAGCAAAGCTGAGATATGGGGAATTACCGTGATTTGTTTGTTCAAGGCTGGTTTGATATACTGCATTTGTACAATCACTCAATGGATGTGTAGCTATGCTCCAGCATCCGTTATACTGCAAAGCATGAACTCCAATGACCGGTATGTCCTCTACAATGCCTTTTCCATATCCTGCACTGTTAGATTGACCCGCGATAACATAAACGTCTCCTACACCGATAAAATGCCTCATTTCACCCGCAATATTCCAATCCATGCGCAAATTATTATCAATTCGTAATCCGGTTTCAATTTTATATGGTCCGCCACTTGGAATATTATGTAATACAACAGACCATTCAAAGTCTTTCATGTCGCATTTAGTAAACGTAACAATTTCCATATTAGAATTTTCTCGTAAAATACGAACGTACACTTCCTGCAAATCTGCATGTTCTACACCAACCCAGTATCCTGATAAAGAGATGTCTGCGCAATCTTTACTGTTGCGTTGAATAATTTCAAAATTTTGCGGTCCTTGTTCAATATAAACACCAGGGCGCTGTTGCATCATTATCACCTTTCGTATCGACAAAACGTCATGTATCCTGTTGCCTAAAGAATAAAAAGAAAAATTGGTTAACACTATTGTAATCACAATATTTATAAAAATCAAGTAATATTAAAACATTAAAACTTTTGAATAAATATTAATACTTTTGGAAGGGGTCCTTGTTCCTATGAAGGAAATGCAAACATCCGAAACCATGAAATTGGGAATTGTAATCACCCTAGCAGGTGGATTTATGGATGCCTATTCTTATATATGCCGCGGGAAAGTGTTTGCAAATGCTCAGACCGGCAACCTGTTGTTATTGGGAATCAATCTTTTTGAAAGAAAATGGGGGCTTGCTCTTAGTTATTGCGTTCCCGTAGTGGCATTTTCCATGGGAATTGTTATCACTGAAGCAGTTCAATACTTATCAGAGAAAAAAACATCTCAAAAAAATGTTTTGTTTCATTGGAAACAAATTACCCTTTTGTTGGAGATTTTAAGTCTGATTGCGGTATGTTTTATTCCGCAATCGCTTAATCTGCTGGCAAACAGTATCACATCAATGGCTTGCGGCATGCAGGTGCAAAGTTTCAGAACAATTCACGGGCACACTATTGCAACAACAATGTGTATCGGGAATTTAAGAAGCGGTACTGAGAGTATATGTCGTTTTTTACAATATAAAGATATTTCATTCTTGCGCAAATCTGCCCTTTATTTTGGTATCAATTGTTGTTTTGTTTTCGGAGCTATTCTGGGACATTTCTTTATCAAAGTCATGCAGGAAAAAGCCATTTTGATCTGTTCGCTTCTCTTGTTCACTGCATTTTTCATCATGTTTATTGATGTGGAGCGAGCCGGACACAAAATTAAATCATAACTTGATGTTATAAAGATAATTTAACGCCTCCTGTTAAAAGGAATATTCCTTTTAACAGGAGACGTTTTTAATCATTTAAGTCTACTGAATAAATATTTTTTATGCTTTTGCTTTGGCAAGTTTTTTATTTTTGGCTTTTTTCTCCTTATGTTCTTGCCACACTACCCACAACGGTCCGGCAATGCATATCGTCGAATAAACACCGGAAATCATACCGATAATCATCGGGAATGCAAAAGTTACAATCGAATTGATTCCGAAGAGCAATGCAACAATCAGTACAATAATCATAGCCATAATTGTTGTAGCAGAAGTATTCAGCGTACGCCCCATACATTCGTTTGTGCTCTTGTTAAGCAATTCAGCAACACTAAGCGTTTTTCCGTAGATTTTTTTGTTTTCACGAATCCGGTCATAAATAACAATGGTATCATTAACAGAATAACCGAGAATGGTCAACACAACCGCCATAAAATTATCATTAAGCGGTATACGGAAAATAACAAAAGTAGCATAAACCATTGCCACATCATGGAGCAACGCGACTACTGCCATAACACCCGCAGACCAACCGCTGATTTTCTTAAAACGGAAACCGATATAGATAATCATCAGCAGCGCTGAAAAGATAACAGCAACCCAACATTTCTTAAAAAACTCCTGACCGATACTGGCGCCCACGTTTGTAGTAGAAATCATTTCAAGATTATTATCTTTATATTTATTTGTCAATTCTTCGGTAAGCTTTTGCTGTTCTTCAACAGTCAGCCCGTCTTTTTCCGTCAGCGAAATAATCATGCTTTGTCTGCCGGTAGCAATATCTGTGGAGCCCTGAATGGAGTTTTCCTTGTCCATAGCAGATTTGATAAATGATTCGGTATCTTCCAGATTGATATCTCCGGTATAGGAATAAGTAATCATGGAACCACCCTGAAATTTGATGTCCACCTTAACACCGAAAATAATAGATACAAGAATTGCTATTAGAATAAGGGCACTGGAAATAATAAAGAAAATTTTCTTTTTCCCGACAATGTCTAAATTAAACTCTCTCTTCATTTTTTGGACCTCCATACAGTGCTGGATTTCTGAATGCCTTAAACCGCGACAGGGATTTCAGCATCAATCTGGAGCAGGTAACTCCCATTACAAAGTTCAGAATAACACCTACCATCAAGGTGTAACCGAAAGAATAGATTGTTCCTGCGGTAGAAGGACCAAACATGAAAAACAATGGTGTCAATATTTTTGAGAAAATGCTGGACGGCGGACCGAATGCCCCCATCAATATCATAGCGATAATAATCATGGTAACATTTCCGTCAAAAATCGCAGTGAAAGCCGATTTAAATCCGGTATTAATGGAACCGTCCAAAGATTTGCCCCGATACAATTCTTCTTTGATACGTTCGGTCGTAATAACGTTCGCATCAACACCCATACCGACTGCAAGGATAATACCGGCAAGACCGGGCAGCGTCAATGTAAAGCTCGGAAATACCGAAAAGAATCCGGAAACCGCCGCAAATGAGCCTGCCACCTGTCCAAGCAGTCCGATAGCTGCTACCACACCCGGCAGCCGATAGATTGCAATAATAAAAATACAAACCGCAACAAAGGCAATTGCCATTGCCAGCAACATAGCATCACGCGCACCTTCGCCTAAGGTCGGCGAAATCGTGCTGTAATTTTCCGTCTCCAATTTAAACGGCAAGGAACCGGCAGTAATCTTATTCGCAAGCGAAGTTGCTTCATCTGCCGTAAACCCAGATGTGCCGGTCGAGCTATTCGTACCGCCCGAAATCACTGCATTTCCATCAGTAATTGCACTTTGTACCGTTGGGTAAGAAATCATAGTATCATCCATCCAAATGGAAATAACGCCATTGGAGGGTGCTAATCTTGTCGTTGCATCACTGAATTTTTTTGTTCCTTCGCTGTCTAATTTCAGTTGCACAACGTACTGATTCTTTTCACTGTCATAACCGACAGTAGCCGAAGTAACCATATCGCCGGTTAAAATAACATTTTCTTTCGTGGTTCCGGACGGTAAACCTTCTTCGTCGGTTTCATACCCTTCCCGGAATGTCAATTTTGCGGTTTCACCTAATTCCTTCACCGCTGCTTCAGGGTCGAAATCCTCCTCGTCCTCTTTCCACGGAAAACGAACAATAATACGGTGCTTTGAATAATCGGTATACACCTCACCGTCGGTAATATTCAGCGTTGCCATTCTCTGTTTAATGGTTTCTTCTGCTGCCGACATCTGTTCTTTGGTTACATTTTTCTGGGTAGACGGCGGTGTAAAAGTAACATCTACGCCACCTTTAATGTCAATTCCCCAGCGAATGTTATCCAGTCCCTTTATGTATACTGTTTTATTGTCACCGTATTGCGTTTGAATACCAAAAAAAGTCAACGCAGTAAAGGCAACAATAAGAAGTGCTACAATAAAGAATACCGGTTTTCCTACTCGTTTCATGAGCCGCTCCTCCAATGTTTACTGTATAACGCAACGAATATTTGCAAAGCAGATATGCTATAACCTAGCTCATATTCATAAAAAATATTATATAATATGCAGAATCAAAAGTCAACTAAAAAATCAAACGGATAATTCGGCACTTTCACCTAAAATATCCTTGTTTTTCTTAAGCACAGGATAAATACATTCCTTTAAAAATTCATCCACCTGCTCTGATGCCCTGCCGGTAAAGTTTTTCGGTTCCAAAATCCCATCAATTTCCGCACGGGTTAAATGGAAACTTTCATCTGCGCATATACGATCAATCAGATCATTTTCAAGTCCCTCTTCTTTCACCACCTTTGCGGCAGCAATAGAATGAGTCCGCAACTTCTCATGAAGTTCCTGACGGTCGCCGCCTTTTTTTACAGCCTCCATCATAATATTCTCGGTAGCCATAAACGGCAATTCCTTTAATACCCGCTGTTCCACGACCTTGGGATAAACCACCAATCCGTTGCATACATTCATTAGAATATTGAGGATACTGTCCGTGGCGAGAAATGCTTCCGCCACCGATATTCTTTTGTTAGCGCTGTCATCCAGCGTTCTTTCAAACCATTGGGTCGCCGAAGTAAAAGCCGGATTGAGTGTATCAATAATGACGTATCTTGCCAAAGAAGTGATTCGCTCCGAACGCATCGGATTGCGTTTGTACGGCATTGCCGAAGAACCGATTTGATGCGCCTCAAAAGGCTCCTCCATCTCTTTGAAATTTTGCAGAATACGCATATCGGTAGAAAATTTGCTGGCGCTCTGTGCCAAGCCGCCTAAAGCTGCGACTACCTGCGCATCTACCTTTCTGGAATAAGTCTGTCCCGAAACAGGAACCACTTCTTCAAATCCCATTTCTTCGGCAATCATCTTCTCCAGTTTTTTGATTTTGGAAGCATCTCCGTCAAAAAGTTCAACAAAGCTTGCCTGGGTGCCGGTTGTCCCCTTGGATCCCAATAGTTTTAAATGGTCAATTCGGTACTCAATTTCCTCTAAATCCATCAAAAATTCGTTCATCCAGAGGGTAGCTCGTTTTCCAACTGTTGTTAACTGAGCCGGCTGTAAATGAGTGTATGCCAGTGCAGGCATGTCCTTGTACTGATCCGCAAAATCCGCCAATAAAGCCAATACATTAATCAGCTTTCTCTTTACGATTTGAAGCGCGTCTTTCATAATAATCACATCGGTGTTATCGCCGACATAACAAGAAGTTGCGCCCAGATGAATAATGCCCTTTGCCTGCGGACATTGAACACCGTAAGCATACACGTGTGACATAACGTCATGCCGCACTTCTTTTTCTCTTTTTTCAGCCACATCATAATTAATATCAGTGATATGCTGTTCCAGTTCTTCCACCTGTTCCTTGGTCACAGGCAATCCGAGTTTCATTTCGGCGCGTGCCAATGCCACCCATAACCTTCTCCAAGTCTGAAACTTTTTATCAGCGGAAAATATATACTGCATTTCCTTGCTGGCATATCGGGTACAAAACGGGCTTTCATACGAATCTTTCATGAATCGGTTACATTCCTTTCAAACATCTATTTCAAACATTCAACAGACAAACATTGCCTATTATTTTACCATATTTGCCGGTGTATATCAAGCCAAATCGTATAAATATTCCTTTTCGGAAAGGACAAACACATCCATCGGCAACACAGCAAAAATCAGTCATTCACTGTTTATCGGCTTTCTGATATTTTGAGCTGACGGATATCCTTACCGGCAAAACGCAGCAGCTGGTACATTGTAAACAAACGGGAAACAATGCGATCGGAATATTTATTCTGAAGTTGGGCGGCGCTTAAATTAGTGGTAATAATCGTCGGCTTTTCGGCGCCGATACGGGAATTGACAATGTTATACAAACATGAGGTGTAATAATTAGAGTCAAACTCAGCTCCCAAATCGTCTAAAATCAATAAATCACAGGAAAGAATGGTTTCCAGGCTGTCTTTGCTTTCATTTTCCCTGCCGAAATGCTCTTTTTCGATATTGCGGAATAAATCCTGCGCCGACCCGTAAATAACGCTGTATCCTTTTTCCAACACGCCGCGGGCAATTGCCAAAGACAAATGTGTTTTTCCGAGTCCGGTGTTGCCGATCATAAATAGGCTTGGGGATTTTGAATGAAATCCGGCAGCATATTTGGAACAAAACTGCAGCACTCGCTCCATCTGCCGGCGCGGTACTACCCCGTTTTCATCGGTGGTATCCGGATAATAATCCAGCCGGAAGCTGTCAAAGGTAGATAAATTAAGCGGTGAAACAGCATTGAGTTGCTCTGCCCCCAGCATTTTAGTAAGCTGAATCAGACAACTGCATTTCTGATGATTCACATATCCGGTATCTCCGCAAATCGGACAAGCATACTTCACTTCCAGATAATCACATGGGTATCCGTGAGCCGTCAGCAGCTCACGGATCTGTGACTGTGCCGCAAGGTTGCTGTCCCGCAATTGTTCCAACGCCTGTGAAACATTTGCCGAACGGCTTAAGACGATTTTAGACAGTCGAACGCTTGTTTGGTTCAATTCCGACTTCAACGACGCAATTTCCGGGATTTCGAGGGTGATCTCTTCCCAGCGATGCTGTGCCGCCACTCTTGCTTTTTGCCTGCGTTCCGCCAGAATCGCATAAACTCTGTCCTTAATATTCTCATTCAGTATCATATTTTAAAACCGCAGCTTCCGTAAAAATGCAGGAAGCCCTTTCGCTTTTCTATACCATAAAGATCGATTTCTTGATACGTATTTTATTATATAAAAAATCCGTCTTTTTTGCAAGGACAAATTGTTTGCATAAAAAGACGGATTTTGGGGATTTTCACGGATAGGGATTATTGTTGCCTCTGGAAACTAACAAAATAAAAAAGGGCGTTGTTTTTTCTTTTAAATGCTAAAATTCCTCTATCGTTGACTAATACAGCATTATATAGCTCCCAAGGAACAGGAAAAGTTAGCAATTGACCACTAGCCAGTTTGAATGTTAGTGCTGGCGATTTTTTTATATATACATCTTCTCCTACTGCTTCAGTATAATCAAGCCAGCCTTTAGAAATTATTTCTGCAGACTGCGTTTCAATAGGAAGAAGATTATATTGCTTGTCGAAAACCATGATTGCAACAATCACCGGAAAAACAATTAACCAAGCTGTTGTAATGCCATAGCATATATTTCTGAATTCTAAATATCCATAAGCATTTAGCAGAATTCCAACAGCTATAAAAAATAGTATTCCTACAACATAAGTTATACCCAGTATAATCAATATGTAACTTTTTTTCATTAACTCAACTCCTAAAACGAAATTGAAAGGGGATATAAAATATGCAAACATCAGCTTTTGATATCAATATTATATTAAATGATCTTGCCATATTTGATCAGGCTGCTGCCGTTTCGGTTATATGGGAAAAAATTAGAAACTTATCAAGGAAATTACTGCTTTTTAAAATCAATGAAATACGTATGTTTTCCTTGCATCTTATAGGTTAGCGTACCACACTCTCCAATCAGTATTGTGTAATATTTGTCAATCGCAATTTTAAAGCAAAGTCGGTCGCCATTTAGCAATTCAAAAGTAATAAATTTCTTTATGATAGTTAACTCGGGTCCGGTAGCATCTTGAGAATGAGATACAGAAGTTTCTTTTAGTATTACAGTTGCCATATCTTGTTGAATAGGTAAAAGCTTTCCCAGTGCCCAATTATACCAGATTGGCAACAGAGCAGCACCAACAATGACAAGAATCAGACTACACGATATAGTGTATACACCGAATTCGTTGCCGCTCTTCATTAGGATTACACCAATGAAGAAAAGTAACAAATCAAAAAACACAAATAAACCAACAATCAACCAACCTAACCAGTTGAAAACTTTTTTCATAAGCACACTTCCTAAAACGAAATTGAAAGGAGATATAAAATATGCAAACATCAGCTTTTGATATCAATACAATGCTAAAAGATATAGCTGTTTTCGATCAAGCAATTACTGCTTCAACAGCAAATATGAAAGTAAATTTTGATGTCCAAATAGCCGGAATTTCACAAACCGTTGCATTAGCAAAAGGTTAGGAGTTTATACTAAAATCAATATAATAGTATTGCTTTCTATACTTTTTATATGTCAACAATCCAATCGTGTTTTCGGTTACACTGTCAAAATCATCTTTTTTAACATGAAATTCCGCCGTAACATTATCGAAAATCTGAAAAGTTAAAAAATAGAGAGGTTTTTGTGTTTCGCAACCGATTTCATCATAGTATTTTTTAGTTTTTACTGTCTTTGTAATTAACATAGCCTTTTCCGTAATTGGTTTCGATGAAATTTTTCTTGTAAAGTACAGTATTGGGTAGGTAAAACAAGCGATCACAAAACCATAAATTACGACTATTGCATAACAAGTTGGAGATTCAAGCAAAATGCAGTATATAACAAGAGCGATAAAAACCAAAAGACATGTCGCTAAAACAATGAGACCCAACCAGTTAAAGCCTTTTCTCATTTAATCACGCTCCTAATAAAATCGAAAGGGGATATAAAATATGCAAACATCTGTGTTAACTATTGATCATTTTCATTATATCGTTTTGGTAAAATGAAGTCAATGAAAAAACGGAAACATTTTCATCCTGCTTGAATGCGAATCAGCATCCAAACAGACGCGTAGGCTGGCAAAAAAGCGGCATACTTTAAATGATGTCACAATCGTAACAAAATCTTACAATTTAACAACATTGCCGCTTTATCTTTGCAAAACAAAGAAAGTGTGGTATACTGAAAAAAGCAAAAATTTGAAAGGAAAACACATTATGTTGATTCGTCATTTTCGATACAATCTTCCCGCTTTCTTGATTGCGTCGGCACTGCTCCTGACAGTACTTTCGGGATGTAATCCGATTGCGGACACTTCTTCCTCAGCGCCGTCCTCAAACAATTCCGGCAATTTAGACCAATCGGATACCGCAGCCAACAGCTCGGCAGAAGCCGCAAGCAAAACTTCTTCCCTGCCCTTCCATTCTTCCTCATCCTCAAAGGCGCAGTCATACAGCGGAGGCAGTGACGGAACAGTAGACTTATTTGCCGCAGGAGATAACATTTATCATGATTCGGTCATCAATTCCGGCAGAACCGCAAACGGCTTTGATTTCACCCAATACTACGAGTATCTGGCAAATGATATCAAAAACGCGGACATCGCCTTAGTGAATCAGGAATCTCCGCTCGGCGGAGATTCGCTGGGCATCGGCGGATACCCGAACTTTAATTCTCCGCAGGAGTTGGGAGATAATCTTGTTTCACTGGGATTCGACGTAATCTCTCAAGCAAACAATCATATGTTGGACAAGGGTGCCAAAGGAATTACCGGTACGATTCGGTTCTGGAAAAAATACTCTCAGGTTGCTTTAATCGGAATCAATGAAAGTCAAAGCGACCGGAACCGCACCAGAACAATAGAACGCAATGGTGTAAAAATTGCATTTTTAGCTTATACCTATGGCACTAACGGCTATAAAGTACCGTCCGGTCAGGATTATCTCATTAATTTAATTGACCGCGCCGCAATCAAAAAAGATGTGGAACGTGCCAAAGGAGAAGCGGATGCCGTCGTGGTTTCCATGCACTGGGGCGTAGAGTATTCTACTACCACTTCCTCCACTCAAACCAGTCTGGCGCAATATCTGGCAGACCTGGGTGTAGACCTGGTAATCGGACATCACCCCCATGTGATACAAAGAGTCAACTGGGTAACCGGAAGCGGCGGAAATAAAACGCTTGTCTATTACTCTCTGGGAAATTTTCTCTCTTCGCAGGAAAAAGTACCACGTATGCTCGGCGCCGTCGCCAATGTGCGATTTGTCAAAAAAAGCGGAACGACTTCCATTACACAAGCAAAAATCACCCCGGTCGTTACCCACTTTGAATATGACGGCTCCCAAAAAGAAAATTATCAGAAAAAAGACTTTAAAATTTATAAATTGTCCGAATACACTGAATCGCTCGCCTCTCATCACGGAATCAAGCATTATGATAGTCCTTTCTCGGTCAGCGCTTTAAAGTCGCTTGCTAAAAATGTACTCAAGGACTGGTACACCGAGGCAAAAGAATAACGTCAATGTATATTTTAATTTGTAATATCATAAAATTCCCGTTTATGGAAAGGAAGTTTTTTATGTTCCGTTCACCAAGTAAAAAAATTTCCGCTGTTCTTGTTCTGACAGCGCTGATCACAGCCTTATCCTCCTGTTCTCCTGTTTCAGACCAAAGCGGCAGTACCGTCTCCAAATCAGCAACCAATCAGATCGATTCTTCCGATTTATCCGTTTCAGATGCTACTTCCTCTGATACAGCGGTTTCATCTAAAAATGTTTCTTCCGGGAACAGCTCGTCTGATTCCTCTGCAAAGCCGGCCTCAGGAAGTTTGACCGATGATTGGAATTTGATTCTTGTCAACCTTGACCATCCGCTGACCGAAGAACAGGATGATAATTTGATTGATCTGAAAGTTGCAAAGGTCGCCAAGGGCAAAAAATTTGATAAACGTGCCGCACAAGATTTATATGATATGTTCGATGCGGCAAAAGCAGCAGGTCATAACCTTTATTCCCGCTCCACCTATCGCACTTTTGGGTTGCAGCAAACCTATTATGATGCTCACGTCAATAAATACATGAAACAAGGAATGACGCGCGCCGAAGCAGAAAAGAAAACAGAAGAATATACAGCCCGTCCCAAAACAAGCGAGCATCACACCGGACTTGCCATTGATATAACGACTGATGAATGGGAAAGCGCCGGAAAAGGACTATCTATTTTCTTTGAAAATACCGATGCTTGCAAGTGGTTGAAAGCAAATGCACACAAATATGGCTTTATTCTGCGCTATCCGAAAGAAAAAGAGAGTATTACCAAGATTAAGTATGAACCTTGGCATTTCCGTTATGTCGGCGTGGAGCACGCGACAAAAATATATAATCAAGGCATCTGTCTGGAAGAATACATCGATTCTTTAGAATAATGATTTCATCTGAATGTCGCTTTCATAAAACCGGTTGACAAATCAGATTTTCATATCGTTTCTGCCATATTTTGCGAGCAAAGGAGCGAGAGAAGGATTGATTTCGATCATATCCGTTCACATATGCAATATTACACCATCGGCAAAAAGTATTTAAGCGGAAAAATTGCACATATTCATTGTGAATCAGCATTAACCCGTCGCAATATCAATATAAAAGGACAAAGCTTTCTCCTGATTATTCTTTATAACGGAGAAATCACATTTCGTGTAAAGGAGCAAATCATCTCGGCAACTGCTCCCGCGTTTTTATGTTTTGATGAAACGGAAAATATTGCTCTTGTCAAAAAAATGCATGCAAAAGCTCTGTCTGTATATTTTCATCCCCAATTTTTAAATGTAAACATGACATTTGACAATATCCGTTCCAAAAAATATGCAGACATTGCCGGAAATCATGATATGTTTTTAATGCGTCCTTTTCTTTCGGAAACTTGTGTTTACCCTGCATCAGATGATTATATTGCGAAAGCCCTGTATACTTTCCGTGAAATGGAACTGAATCTGGTTCATCAGGAGGACGTTTATTGGTCCTGCCGCAGCCGGTCTTATTTTATGGAAATTATTATCATGCTGGAACGAATCTACCATATGCTTACCGCCGATCATGTTGTTTTAATAGATGAAAAACGTCAGGAAAAAGAAATTTCTTCTAAACTGCTCCAAACCGCAATATTATATATCGACAGTCATTACAACGAAAGAATCCAACTGGAAGATATCGTTGCCGTCACCGGGAGCAATCATACCACCATCACCCGGTTGTTTAAAGAGGAAACCGGTGAAACCCCGATGGAATATTTGTGGAATGTCCGCATCAATCATGCCAAGAAAAATCTGGCATTCACCAATATTCCGATCAAGGAAGCCGCTGTCCGTGCCGGATTTTCTACCATATCTCATTTTTCCAGAATGTTTAAAGAAAAAACCGGACAAACCCCTGCGTCCTACCGCAAAAGCAGTGTAGAAAAAAGAAAAGCTGTATTTTTATAAGTGAAGACCACCGGTCAAACCGGTGGTCTTCACTGTTTTCACTTATTCGTTTATCTCTGAGGCTTCTTTTAACCATAATGCCGCTGAGGCATCACTCGGCATTCTCCAATCTCCCCGGGGAGAAAGGGTTACCGCGCCTACTTTCGGCCCATCCGGCAAACAGGAACGCTTAAACTGCTGAGTAAAGAAACGTTTTATAAATACTTTCAGCCATTTTAACTGTACTTCGGCTGAATATTCTCCGCGAAAGGCGTGACGTGCAAGACGATATAACTTCCCCGGCGCAAAGCCAAACCGCAGCATATAGTATAAATAAAAATCATGCAGTTCATAAGGCCCGACGATGTCTTCGGTTTTTTGATTAATCTCTTCTCCCTTTGCGGGAAGCAACTCCGGACTGACCGGTGTATCTAATATATCCAGTAAAACCTCTGCCAGTTCCTGATGTCCTTCCAGCTTGTATTTATCCGCACAATACTTGACAATATGCCGTACCAGAGTCTTGGGCACCGATGCATTCACTCCATACATCGACATATGATCTCCGTTATAGGTAGCCCATCCCAGTGCCAATTCAGACAAGTCGCCTGTTCCGATTACCAATCCGTTGTGTTTGTTTGCGACATCCATCAAAATCTGTGTCCGTTCCCGCGCCTGTGAATTTTCATACACCACGTCAGTAACCGATGCATCATGTCCGATATCCTTAAAATGCTGATGTACCGCTTCTTTAATGTCAATACATTCTAAGGAAACCCCGAGTTTTTCGCATAACCTTTCGGCATTTCCCTTGGTACGCGTCGTCGTCCCGAAGCACGGCATGGTAATCGCTAAAATGTCCCGCATCGGTCTGCCCAAAAGTTCATAAGCTTTGACCGTTACCAGTAATGCAAGGCAAGAATCCAACCCGCCCGATATGCCGATTACCGATGTCGAGGCATGCGCGGCTTCCAATCTTTTCTTTAATCCATGCGCCTGAATGGAAAGAATCGTCTCACATCGCTTTTTTCTCTGCGCTTGATCAGACGGAACAAAAGGACGGGGATCAATATATCTGGTAAGAACTGCTTCGGCCTCATTTAAATCGAAGTACACCTTTTGATAACCCTCGATATTTCCCGTCGGATAGGTTGTCAAACGTGTCCTTTCTCCGGCAAGCTTGTCCGTATCAATTTCTGTCAAAACATAATCTCTGTGCTTTTCAAACGATTTGCGTTCAGCAATAATGACGCCGTTTTCCGCAATCACATCGTTTCCCGAAAACACCAAATCAGTGCTGGACTCTCCCTCACCGGCATCCGCCAAAATATAACCGCAAACCAATCTGCCGGAATGAGAAATCACCAAACCGTTTCGGTAATCATTTTTTCCTACCGTTTCATCACTGGCAGTCAGATTGGCAATGATGGTCGCGCCTGCCGCCGCATGAGCGCAGGAAGGAGCAACCGGCACCCACAAGTCCTCGCAAATTTCTACCGCCAACTGAAAGCTTTGTGACTGCGAAGAACAAAACAGCAGTTTTGTTCCGAAAGGACACTGATATTCTCCAATCTGAATAACTCCGTTTTCTGCCGGCGCAGGCTGAAAATACCGCGCCTCCTGAAATTCTCCGTAATTCGGCAAATTTGTCTTTGGAACAATCCCCAACAGTTTGCCGCGGCTGACTACCGCCGCGCAATTATAAAGCTTTCCGCCGTACTCCAGAGGCAATCCCAACACACTGACCATGTTTAATGCTTCGCTCTCTTTAATATATTGAATCAGTGCTTGTTTTGCCGCCTGCTGCAGTGTTTGCTGAAAGAATAAATCCAGGCAGGTATATGCGGTAATGCACAGCTCCGGGAACACCAATAATTCTGTTCCCTCTTCGGCAGCGCATTCTGCGATTCTCAGCAATTCTCTGACATTATATTCGCAATCCGCCACTTTTATATGCGGAGTGGCAGCAGCAACTTTAACCCATCCGTCTGTCATATCAACAGTCATTCCTTTCTGTGGGCTGATTTTTCGGCATTTTTATTTGTAACAACAATTTGAATCAAAAAACAATACCCATTATCTGTTTCAAGACATGCTTTTATTATATGATGATTTGCAAGAAAAAACAAGTTAAAATCATTTTTATTTTTCTGCAAAAAATAAAAACACCACGGGATTTTCACTTCAAACCCCGTGGTAAAAAACTATTTTCTGATTTCCAGCAATTTTTGTTTGAGTTCTTCTTCTATTTTTTGCAGTTCAACTTCGGCTTCCTGTCTGCGTTGACGCCCCTCCTGCTGAATATTCATTACTTCGTCCAGAGTAGTAATCAATGACTCGTTGGTCGCACGCAAGGTTTCTATGTCGACTACGCCCCGCTCCGCCTCTTTGGCAGTTTCGACCGTAGCCATTTTCAATGTTTCCGCGTTTTTTCGTAGCAATTCGTTGGTTTTATCGCTGATTTGGCGCTGTGCTTCCACCGCCTGCTGAGAATGAGCTACTCCCAACGCCAAAAGCATCTGGCTTTTCCACAACGGAATCGTATTCACCAATGTAGATTGGATTTTTTCGGTCATTAAAGTATCATTGTTCTGCACCAGACGAATTTGCGGCGCCATTTGAATGGAAACCGTACGAGTCAGTTCCAAATCATACAGTTTTTTTTCAAAGCGATTACACATGGCAGTCATATCATTTGCCGCCTGTGCATCCTCTGGTAATCCTGTTTCTGCCGCTCTTTTCTGCAACGCAGGCAAATCTTCCTGCAATACCTGATTCAGCTTTTTTTTGCCCGCAATAATATACATCGACAGCTCTTTAAAATAAGATTTGTTCATTTCATACATTTTGTCGAGCATAGCGATATCTTTCAGCAGAACAACCTGATGATTTTCCAACACTTCACAAATCTTATTAATATTGGCTTCCGCCTTGTCATACTTTACCTTCAGCGTATTAACCTTATTGGACAATTTTTTAAACAACCGAAAACCGCTTTTTTGCTCTTCAACGTCAAAGCCTTTCAGCTCTACCACAATATCAGAGAGCATTTCGCCGATTTCGCCCATATCCTTTGTCTTAACGCTGTTCAACGCATTTTCCGAAAAATCAGCAATCTTTTTCTGTGCGCCCGCACCGTACTGTAATATCATTCCTGCATTTCCTATTTCGATTTTATCGGAAAATTCAGCAACCATATTCCGTTCTTCTTCCGTCAATGAGCTCTCGTCAAAGACCTCCGGCACCGCCTTTTCGGTGGTTGCAATTTCTGTTACTGTCTCTGCTTTGCCTCCGTCCTCAAACGGTTCCAAAGTCAGTTTAAACTCCTCGCTCATCTGGTCATCCTCCTGTTTATTGTTTTTTTGTCTCAGAATTATCTTTTACTAAACCTTCCTGAGTCAATATGGTTTTCAATGCCGAAATATCTGTCGAAATATCTAATGCATCATCCTGATACAAACTGTCCAATAAAGTTTCGAAAGCGGTGCTGATAACCGTTAGTGTGTCATCAATCTCTTTCTTGGCAGTAACGATACTCTGCACCTGCACCGGCTGTTGTTCAAAATCGCAATATGCCTTTACCAGTTTGATGGTAGTAGGCAAATAATAATTCATAAACCGCCTGATTTCAGACAGCTTTTCCGGATGTTGTTCCACATAAGAAAAAATTTTGATAATAACGGTTTCCAGACGATCTAACTTTTCTGATATTTCCTCTTCCGGCAGTAAATCATTTGCGGAACGAATCTGACGAATACATTTTCTGCCTTCCGCAATGACTGCCTCCAGACTGTCCGGATTCTGACGGCATTGTTTTTCCAGTGTTTCCCGCTGTTGTTTACTTTCCATCGCCTGACGATATTGCTGATACATTTGATCACCCAGCATCAGCGAAGTCTTCTGGTCATCCAGATAACACTGCGGAAACCACACTTTTTTCATCATTTTTTCAATATCTTTTACTACAAACTTTGGTTCTCTGCCGACCGATTTTGCCAATTCTTCAATGGTACAATAACGCTTTGCCATCAATATCTGACAATATTTTTTATAGCGATCAACTCTTTTGATTCCGCGAATACCGCTGATAAAAAGAGAAATGCCGCTGACGCCTGCTGCAAACAATACCACTAAAGTTGAAATATACTCCATATTTCCGGTCAAAATACGTTCCAGCGCCATTGGAACACCAAAAATACAAAGACCGGTCCACAGCCCTATCACGATGCGCAAAACATTTCCGCCATTGCCGACTTTTACCAGCATATTCATTGGCGGAGGAGCATATACCGTACGATACTGCTGAACCGGCTGATGATAATTCTGCGATACCTTCGGCGGAATCTGATAAGTATACCGCTGTCTTTGAGCGTGTTGCTGCTGATAAACCGACCGACTGTCATATACGGTGCGCTTTACCGTTTCAGAAGCCTGTTTGCCAACCGATACAGTCTGATCCACCACTGTCTTCATCGTCTTATTAACAGTATTTTTAATCTGAGAATAATCCCCGCTTTGTATCGCACGCTGAACCGTATCACTGAGTTCTCGTCCCAAATCGGATAGATTGTTATCGTTCATTCTTTTTCCTCTCACTCAAATCGGGTATGATCCCGTTTTAAGAAATCAAAATATTTTAATTAACAGCCTCTGCTTTTTATTATAACACAAACCGCTTGCGCAGTGAAGCGAGCAGTGTAAAAATGTTCTTGTAAATACTAGAAATCTGTGATTTCGTGTATTCCAAGGTTATTATAACGTAATTTCATCAAAACAATGTTTTGATGACCGCCGTAAGGCGGAGGCGCTGCAAAGCAGCGTAAATTAATGTTGCAATAACAAAGCTCCGGCACATTGTGCCCTCTTATCCGCATTTTATGCGGATAAGAGGCTGCTGTCTCTGCTTTGCTTTTTATTATAACGTATTTTCGCAAGAATAACAATATATAAATAGAAAATATTATTCAAACAAATCCCGTAAAATCGATGAAAAGATAAAAGTCGTTGCTGAAGCAATAACTTCTGCAATCGAAGAGTCACCGCAAAACAATCCATGATTGATCAATTGGCTGAAAAAACAACAAATCACCTCATAAATACCTGAAATAGGAATTTATGAGGTGCAGTTCAACCTTTGCAGAGAAAATGCAATCCTTCTTTTATGATGGCGTTATTTCCTGTAATAAAATTTTCCTGTTTCTCCGATTTCTATAAAACGATCGGATTTTCGAAAAGTCTGATCCAGTTTTAAAGCGTTGCTTTCGTCATATTGTTTACAATAACCATCATACACCACAGAAGCAGAGGAATCATAAGAGCCCGGACTGTACACAAAGAAAGACTTTTCAAAAGCTTTTATACGAGGATACTTAAGCTGTTCAAATTCGGCATTGACGGTCAAATCCGACTCCAAAATCCTTAATTTATCTGCGGCAGCCACTATTTTATCTCGAAAATAAGCTGCGAAAATATTTGCGCTTTTAAAGTCAATCCTGTGCATTTCATTTCCTTTTGAATCCAATTCCTGTAAAAAAGCGCTGTCATTTTCTCCCCCGCTTCCGACAAAAAGAATCCTGCCGTCATTAGAAAAATCCTTAATATGAAAATTACTGTCATTGTTTCCCCCGCCATATGTCCACTCCACCGAAAAATCCTCATTTAACCGGCTAATAAACCACTGTTGGTTTTCCGTGAAACCCTCTGTTATATATCCTCCCAAAGGATAGTTGTATGTATAACAAGAGGTAAGGTCAGGAATCAAAGAAGACGTCGACTCTTCCCCATCAATGCTTATGGTATGATAAACAGTTGAAGCACTTGGAGATGATACGATATTTACCATTAATTTTTCATTGGAATTTAATAAATAATTTGAATTGGAGTATTCATCTAAAGATAGATGTTTTTCCCAGATTGTCTTTCCTTGTTCATCAAATGCAGAAATTTTCCCATCTTTAGACGCATAAAAGAATCTTCCGTCTCTCAGCGGATATATGCTCCCGCTGAAGCCGAGACGTACACTCCAATTCTTTTTACCGTTTTTCAAAAATGAATAAATATAATAGGTCGCATTTTGATTATCTTTTCCGGCTACATGGGAGACAATATACACATATTTTTCTGATTCGGCAAAAGAGTTCATTTCGCCTTGAAATGAAAGGCGCACATCACTGGCAGAATGTCCTGTACCGCAGGAAACGAGAAGAAAAAAAGCCAATACAATCGGAAGTGCTCTTCTTGGAAAAGCTGGTTTTGTGGTTTTCATATAGCCATTTCCTCCAATACGTAAAATCTCCGATATACCATTGAATGATACCATATATCATAAAAGCAGTCAACGAATTTACATCTATATAGAAAAGCGGCAATCTCCTTACGGAAATTGCCGTTTTTTTGGAGCAGGCGACGGGAATCGAACCCGCGTGTTCAGCTTGGGAAGCTGACATTCTGCCATTGAACTACGCCTGCAAATATAAAATTTTTGATTATTAACATATAAATAACATCAATGTCACAAAGTTCTCAGAAATACCTAAAATCTACATCGCTGATGTTTTGAAATTATTATATCACATTCCATTTAAAAAGTCGAGATTTTTTTGCAAATTTATAAGAAATAATTGCTTTCTTAGTCAAATAGAGGTATAATAGGAGTAGAATGAAAAAAGAGGTGTAAAAAAATGGATTTTGTAGTAACCAAAGATACAACCATTGGTGATATCTTAGACCACGACCGGACTACTGCCGAGTATTTCTTAGAAATGGGAATGCATTGTCTGGGATGTCCGTCAGCCAGAGGCGAATCAATTGAAATGGCATGCAGTGTGCATGGCGTTGATTGTATGGAACTGGTTGAAAAATTAAATAAACACTTATCTAAATAATACAAAACGGAGCTGAACAAGTAATCAGCTCCGTTTTGTTTTTGAGCATATCAAACATCTTTCATGTATGAGCCATGCCCTGAATATCATATACTTTTTATATGTAAAGGGGGCATGAGTACTATGTTTACCACACTCATTTCATTGGCACTGGAAAATTTGCTGTATTTGGCATTACATATTGAAGGAATCAGTTCTTTCCCCAAGCCATTATCTGCTGCAGATGAAAAAAAATATTTTGATCTGTATGAAAACGGTGACATCAACGCAAGAAATACGCTGATTGAGCACAATCTGAGATTGGTAGCACATATTGTCAAAAAATATTATACCGTAACAAATGAGCAGGATGATTTAATTTCAATTGGAACCATTGGATTGATCAAGGCAGTAAATACTTTTAGCTATGATAAAGGAACAAGATTTGCAACATACGCCAGCAGATGCATAGAAAACCAAATATTAATGCATTTTCGAACAGCAAAAAAAACAACCGGAGATGTTTATATTAATGACCCGATCGAAACTGATAAAGACGGTAACGCACTCACTCTAATGGACATTGTTGCTGATGAAGAAAATATTATTGACAACATTGATTTAAAACTAAAATCCGAACAATTATATCAACTGATTATGAAATACCTGACCGAACGGGAACAATATATTATTCGGCTCAGATACGGGCTGGGCGGATGCAAACCTCTTACACAGCGAGAGGTCGCCGCAAAATTAAAAATATCTCGTTCCTATGTCAGCAGAATTGAAAAAAAATCTTTAGAAAAGCTAAAGAAAAGGTTTGACGATAACGATATTCACAAACATTATTCCGATTTATCAAAACATTAATCCAAAATGAACCCTCAAGTCAATATTAATTCATTATCTTGTACAACCTTGCACTTTGGATTGCGATTTCTTTCTGAAATCGCAATCTGTGTTCGCATCAAGAAATGTCTGAATCAATAAAAACGCGAATTTTTTGCGTTCAGTATACATTAATTATAAACAGCAACCCTGTAAAACAGTGGTTGCTGTTTTGCGTATATCTACAAAATATGACACGCCATTGTCTGTTTTTCTAAATTTTAATAGACATATTTGTACTTTAGTGATATAATAATTAATTGTTCAAAAATACAATGAGATAAATTGGAGGAAGTATTGTGATTAGAGAAGATTTGCGTAACGTCGCAATCATCGCCCACGTTGACCACGGAAAAACTACATTGGTAGATGAAATGTTAAAACAAGGTGGTGCTTTCCGTGAAAATCAGGTAGTGGAAGACCGTGTTATGGATTCCAACGATCTGGAACGGGAGCGCGGCATCACAATTTTAGCCAAAAACACGGCAGCGCATTATAAAGGCGTAAAAATCAACATCATTGATACCCCCGGACACGCAGATTTCGGCGGTGAAGTAGAGCGTGTGCTCAAGATGGTAAACGGTGTGCTTCTGTTAGTAGATGCAGCGGAAGGTCCCATGCCACAAACCCGTTTTGTACTGCAAAAAGCATTGGAATTAGGACATCGTATTATTGTTATCGTAAATAAAATCGACCGTCCGGATGCCCGTCTGGACGAAATTGCAGATGAGGTGCTTGAACTGCTGCTGGATTTGGACGCCAGTGAAGAGCAGCTGGAAAGCCCGATTTTATTCTGTTCCGGCCGTTCCGGTACCGCTTCCTTGTCCCAATATGAAGCCGGTACTGATTTGGTTCCTTTATTTGACACCATATTGGATTATATCCCTGCGCCCGAAGGCGATCCGGATGATGATCTGCAATTACTGGTATCTTCTATCGATTACAATGAATATGTCGGACGAATTGCAATCGGCAGAGTGGAAAGAGGCGTCATCAAGCAAAATCAAGAAGTGATGGTTTCTGACTATCATAACAGCAAAGAACCTTATCGCGGAAAAATTGTCAATATGTATCAGATAGAAGGATTAAACCGTGTTCCGGTTGATACTGCCACAGTTGGAGACATTGTTTGTTTTTCGGGTATTGAAAAAATTACGATTGGTGATACTATCACTTCAATCACAAAAGTGGAACCTTTGCCTTTTGTAAAAATCAGTGAACCCACTGTGGAAATGACTTTTTCGGTCAACGACAGTCCGTTTGCAGGACGGGAAGGCAAGTTTGTCACCTCACGTCAGCTGCGCGACCGGTTGTTTAAAGAGCTTCTCAAAGATGTTTCATTGCGTGTATCCGAAACCGATACAACCGAAAGCTTTATTGTCAGCGGGCGCGGTGAAATGCACTTGTCTATTCTGATTGAGACGATGCGTCGGGAAGGCTTTGAGCTGGCTGTCAGCACACCCAGAGTATTGTTCAAAGAGATAGACGGCAAGAAATGTGAACCGATTGAACGTCTTTTAATTGATGTTCCCGAAGAGTATATGGGAACGGTCATGGAAAAGATGGGCGCACGCAAAGGCGAAATTGTCAGTATGCATCCGCAAGGCTCTCGTATGAGAATGGAATTTTTGATTCCGTCTCGCGGCTTGTTCGGTTATCGAAATGAATTTATGACCGACACGAAAGGGGACGGAATTTTAAATACGTTGTTTGACAGCTATCAGCCGTATAAAGGCGATATTCCCCGCCGTGCTTCCGGATCTTTAATTTCCTTTGAAACCGGTGAGGCGGTCACTTACGGGCTGTATAACGCACAGGAACGCGGTACTCTGTTCATTGGTGCAGGTACTCCGGTATATGAAGGAATGGTAGTCGGCGCATCACCGAAAGCAGAGGATTTAGTAGTAAACGTCTGTAAAAAGAAACACGTCACGAATATGCGTGCCTCCGGCTCCGATGAAGCGCTACGTTTGGTAACGCCTCGCATTTTCAGCTTGGAAGAATCCATTGAATTTTTAGCAGAGGACGAGCTGTTGGAGGTAACTCCAAAAAGCCTTCGTATCCGCAAACGGATTTTAAGCAATCAGCTTCGTGCAAAACAGCGAAACAAATAATATTTGATTATGCAATAAAACAGGCGATGGGAACCCCCATCGCCTGTTTTATTTACAAATGATCGGCATATTTTGCGATACCGGAATCATTAGTCAATGTTGTCTTCAATATATTTTACAATATCGCCAACAGTTTTGATGTTTTCGACCTGATCATCCGGAATTTCAAGATCAAACTCTTCTTCCAAGGACATTACGAGATCAACAATATCCAGCGAATCGGCGCCCAAATCATCAGCAATAGAAGCCTCAGGCGTTACCTTTTCTTCCTCAACGTCGAGTTGGTCGATTAAAATACTTTTTACTTTCTCAAATACCATCTCATTCATTCCTTTCTAAAAAATACAAATGTTATATATCATATTATACTTTAACAGTACGAGCCTGATAAAATATAATGCAATACCAAGCGATTTTATTCCTGAAACACACCGATTTTTCTGAATTTATTATAACGGCTGTCTAACAAATTTTCAAGTGTTTTTTTAGAAAGTCGCTGCAAAGCAGACAAAATATATTCAGAAATGTTTTCAGCCATCATCTGATGATTGTTGTGTGCGCCACCGGACGGTTCTTTTATTATAACCTCACATACACCAAATTGCAACAAGTCTTCTGCAGTTATTTTAGAAATATTTGCAGCCTCCATCTCACGAGAAGCATCTTTCCATAAAATAGATGCGAATCCACGCGGAGAAATCACCGAATATACCGCATTTTCCAGCATCGCAAGCTCATCGCAAACACCGAGTGCCAAAGCACCCCCGCTGCCACCTTCTCCCAGAACGATAGAAATAATCGGTACTTTAATGTCAAAAAACTCCAATAAATTTCTGGCAATCGCTTCGCCCTGTCCCCGTTCTTCTGCACCGATTCCGCAAAATGCACCGGGCGTATCAATAAAACAAATAATCGGACGATGAAACTTTTCCGCTTGCTTTGCCAATCTCAGCGCTTTGCGGTATCCCTCCGGATGCGGCATAGAAAAGTTGCTCTCCTTATTTTCCTCTATACTGCGTCCTTTGACCTGTGCGATTACGGTGACAGCGATTCCGTTTATGGTTGCAACGCCGCCGGTAATTGCTTTATCATCGCTGTAATAACGGTCTCCGTGCATCTCATAATAGTCATCAAAAATCAACGGAATATAATCCTTTATCGTAGGACGGTTTTTATTGCGTACAATGGTCAGCCGATCCCAAGCAGTCAGATTAGCCATGGTACTCACCATCCCTTCCCTGTTGATGATAAGATATCAATCTGGACAGCGTTCGTCTCATTTTTTTGCGTTCCACAATCATATCAACAAATCCATGCTGCAGCAGAAACTCTGCCGACTGGAAATCGTCCGGCAGCCGTTGCTTAATAGTTCCTTCTATTACCCGCCGGCCTGCGAAGCCGACCAGGACCTTCGGCTCAGCAATAATGATATCTCCTAACGAAGCAAACGAAGCGGTAACACCGCCGGTCGTCGGATCGGTCAAGACCGTAATATACAATAATCCTTTTGCGCTATGACGCCCAACCGCAGCAGAAGTTTTCGCCATCTGCATTAAAGAAATAATTCCTTCTTGCATCCGCGCGCCGCCGGAAGCTGTGAAAAGCACCACCGGCAGATTTTTTTCAGCAGCCCGCTCGAAAGCACGGGCTATTTTTTCTCCCACAACCGATCCCATGGAAGCCATCATAAAATGAGAATCCATAACGCCGATGACACAAGGACGATTGCGAATCGTACATTCACCGGTAACGATTGCTTCCCGCAATCCCGTGGTTTCCTGTAATTCCTTTATTTTTTCGGGATAATCTTTAAAAGCCAGCGGATTTGCGCTTTCCATCTCAGCATCATACTCTGTAAAGGAATCCTTGTCGACTGTCAATTCCAGCCGCTGACTCACTGTAAGCCGTGCATGATAACCGCACTGAGCACATACTCTGACGCTGCCGATAAAATCCTCCATAAACATTACATTTTGACAGCGCGGGCACTTAAATAAAAGGTCAGACGGAATGGTGACCTTTCCGTTCCCCTGATTTTTCGGTTCCTGGTCAAATCTGGATTTCACAACATTAAAGATATCTTCCAGCAAGACAAAACCTCCCTCATTCCATGATCAAACAGCCATATTCTTCACTACATAATGGAAGTGCGGTTTAAAAAACCGATATCATAATCAGCTGTTTTAAAGGCATCATTGCGGATCAGCTTCAACTGAAAATCAATATTGGTTTCGACACCCTCCACCAAAAACTCTGCAAGCGCCCATTTCATTTTCTGAATCGCTTCTTCTCTTGTCGGTGCATAAGCAATCAACTTTGCAATCATACTGTCATAATACGGCGGAATGACATACCCTTGGTACACTGCACTGTCCACACGAACACCGGGACCGCCGGGCATATGCAGTCCGGTAATCTTGCCCGGACAGGGACGAAAATTAAAACGAGGATTCTCTGCGTTTATTCTACACTCAATTGCGTGTCCCGTCAAGAGAATATCTTTCTGCTCAAAAGAAAGTTTTTCTCCTGCCGCAATCAAAATTTGCTGTTTTACCAAATCAATTCCCGTTACCATCTCAGTTACAGGATGCTCAACTTGAATTCTGGTATTCATCTCCATAAAATAAAAGTTATGATATTTGTCAACCAGGAATTCAATGGTTCCCGCATTCCAATAATCACAAGCCAAAGCAGCTTTGCAAGCAGCTTCGCCCATTTTTTGGCGCAACTGCTCCGTCATGACCGGACTCGGGCATTCTTCCAAAACCTTTTGATTTCGGCGCTGCAGCGAACAATCCCGCTCGCCTAAATGAACGACGTTTCCGTATTTATCCGCCAACACCTGTATTTCGATATGTCTAGGATCTACAATGAATTTTTCAATATAAACGCCGTCGTTTCCGAAATAAGACAATGCCTCCTGTTTTGCAGCGGTCACCGCAGATTCCAAATCTGCAGGAGTTTCCACCATGCGGATACCACGTCCGCCGCCGCCTGCCGAAGCTTTTACCATAACTGGATATCCGATTTTCTCTGCGATTTGCTTTGCTTCCTGCATATCGGTAACAATTCCATCCGAACCGGGAACAACCGGAACACCTGCATTCTTCATCGTTGCCTTCGCAGTTGCCTTATCCCCCATTAAATCAATGGATTGTGCCTGTGGACCGATAAAAGTTACGCCGCATTTTTCACAGGTTTTAGCAAACAAGGAATTTTCGGACAAAAATCCAAATCCGGGATGAACTGCTTCCGCACCGGTCAATTCGCATGCTGCCAAAATAGCCTTAATATTCAAATAACTGTCCTTTGTTGCTGCCGGACCGATACAAATTGCTTCATCGGCAATCTGTGCATGAAGTGCATTGCGATCAGCCTCCGAAAAAACCGCAACAGTGCGGATCGAAAGCTCACGGCAGGCTCGGATAATCCGAACCGCGATTTCACCTCGGTTGGCGATTAAAACCTTTTTAAACATAATATGAATCATTTTTCTGCCGAAACCATATCCATGGCAGAAAAAACTCCTTTTCCCGAAAAACTGTTATCTGCGACATCTTGTCAGCAGGCTCTTATGTTTCGCATCAATCATTTTCAAAATATGTTTTATTTAGACAGTGCAAAAGTAAGTTCAGCGGTAACTACTCTTTTATCTCCCACATAAGCAACCGCTTTGCCGATGCCGACACTGCCTCGATTTTTAATCATTTCCATCTCCAACCGAAGAGTATCGCCCGGTAAAACCTGTCCGCGAAAACGTGCCTTATCAATGCCGGCAAAGAAAGCGAGCTTTCCTTTGTTTTCCGGAAGGGAGAGCACACAAACAGCGCCGGTCTGCGCCAACATTTCGATGGTCAATACTCCCGGCTGAACCGGAGCTTGCGGAAAATGACCGCGGAACCAATCCTCATCCGGACGAAGATATTTGGTTGCAACTGCACGAACTCCCGGTTCCAGCTCCAACACTTCATCAATGAGCAGAAACGGATCACGGTGCGGAATGATTTCTTTAATCTGTTCTTTATTTAATAACGGCATAAACTGACTCCTCTTTTCATATGCAAAACCAATGCTGCAAGCGGCAGCATGTTTTGCACGGCTTATCGAAATTACCCTATAATCATGATCGGCTGACCGTACTCAACACTGTCGCCGCTTTTCACATAAATCTGAGATACCACGCCGTCAAATTCACTTTGCACCTCGTTCATCAGCTTCATGGACTCGATAATAAACAAAACATCGCCTTTTTTTACTTGCTGACCGACTTTGACAAAACTTTCCTTATCAGGTGCCGGAGAAGCATAAAAAGTTCCGACAATCGGAGATTTTACAATATTACCGGTAGGACTTTCGGAAACAACCGGCTCAGAAATTTCTTCTTGCTCTTCCGCCATCGGGAGCGTAACCGGCGCAGCTTCTGCAATACTTGCAGCCGGTGCTGCTACTACCGTTGTCATCGGATGCTGCTTTGCCTCCAATTTTAAGCGAATCGAGCCAACCTCCAGCTCCATTAAACCAAGATGTGTTTTTGCCATCTTATCCATCAACTCTTTGATGGTTTCTATTGAAAAATCAAATTCCTGCATCACAGAGTACTCCTTTTTCTGTTTCCGAATCTATTTTGATTCGAATAAATTTTACCGCACCGACATGACTTAATCCTGATATTTTTTGATACACAAAGTGGCGTTGTGACCGCCGAATCCCAAAGAATTAGACAGTGCGATTTTTGCATCAACTTTGCGCGCGCCCTCTGTAATATAATCCAAATCACAATCCGGATCCGCATGCTGAAATCCAGCAGTCGGCGGCAAAACCCCTTCCTGCAGTGCCAGCGCGGTCGCAATCACTTCGATTGCACCGGCAGCCCCCAGCAGATGACCGGTTACTGATTTCGTAGAACTAATTGCCACTTTATGTGCATGATCGCCCAGTGCTTTTTTGATAGCGATGGTTTCATATTTATCGTTGAGTCCGGTAGAAGTACCGTGTGCATTAATATAATCCACCGCATCCGGCGTTAATCCGGCTTCACTGATGGCAAGCTGCATAGAATGAGAAGCGCCTTCTCCCTCCGGATCAGGGCTGGTAATATGATAAGCATCGGCAGTAGCACCATATCCGACAATCTCTCCGTAAATTTTAGCGCCTCGTGCCTTAGCATGTTCCAGCTCCTCCAAAATTACAATGCCTCCGCCTTCCCCCATGACGAATCCGTCACGATCCGCATCAAACGGAATCGAAGCACGATCGGGATGATTGCTGTGACTTAATGCAGTCATATTGTTAAAGCCCGCAATCGAAAATTTGGTAATTGCCGCCTCCGCACCGCCTGTAACACAAGCTTCCAGATACCCGTGCTTAATTTGACGGTATGCCTCACCGATTGCATGAGTAGAAGTCGCGCATGCGGTAACCGGCGCAAAATTCACGCCTTTAAAATCGGTTTTCATAGCAATGGTTCCCGCAGCCATATTGGATATCATCATCGGAATAAAGAAGACGGAAACCCGTCCCGAACCTTTTTCCATAAATTTACTGTGCTCATTCTCCAAGGTCTGCAAGCCGCCGATGCCGCTGCCGACAATAACGCCTACCCGATAAGGATCGATATCTTTAAAATCAGTACCGGCGTCTTTCAGCGCCTCCAAAGCAGCCGCTACTGCAAACTGACAATAGCGATCGGTTCTTCTGGCTTCTTTTTTTTCTATATATTGGGTCGGATCAAAATCCTTTATTTCAGCAGCTACTTTCACATCAATATCAGAAGTGTCAAAACTTTCAATAAAGCTGATTCCGTGCTCACCGCTTTTTATCCTGTTCCAAAAAGTTTCAATGTTGTTGCCGACGGGGCTAATCACGCCCATACCGGTAATAACCACTCTTTTCATAAGATGAATATCGGGTACTCTTTTCCGAAACAAAAAAGATGCCCGCCCGCCTTTCTCCTAAGTTTTACTTTATTACTATACTACATTGATAAACAGCCATCAATAACAATCACTTGCCCTGAAATATAGCTTGCATCCTCCGAGGCAAGGAAAGAAATCGTAGATGCCACTTCTTCCGGTTTTCCGTAACGGCCTAATGCAATCTGTCCCTTGATTGCTTCTTTTACCTTTTCGTCCAAAACATCGGTCATCGGTGTTTCGATAAATCCCGGCGCAACCGCATTGACTGTGATATTGCGTTTGCCGAGTTCTTTTGCAGCCGTCAGAGTCATACCTACAATCCCCGCTTTAGAGGCAGAATAATTAAACTGTCCGGCATTTCCGTATAATCCCGCAACCGAAGCAACGTTAATAATCCGACCGTTCCTCTGTTTGATCATAACGCCGCTGACATGTCGTGTCATATTAAATACGCTTTTATAATTTACATTTGTTACAATGTCAAACTGTTCTTCAGACATTCTAGCCAACAAGCCATCCTTGGTAATACCGGCATTGTTAACCAGCACATCAATGCTGCCAAACCGATCTTTCACTGCCTTTACCATGTTTTCACAAGCGGAAAAATCAGAAACATCGCAGATAAAGCATTCTGCCTCTACGCCATAAGCTCTGCAAGCCTCTGCCGTCTGCACGCCGCCGTTCTCTTTTTCTGCTTCGCCCCGGCAATTAATCGCAATCTGAAAACCGTCGGAAGCCAAACGTTTTGCAATACAAGCGCCGATACCTTGTGAAGCACCGGTAATTAAAGCTGTTTTAGCCAAGTGTAACACCCCTTAATTGTTCGAAATTTTTGATTAGTTTTTCTGCTTCATGAAACATTTCTTCAATGATTTCCTTGCATGGTTTCACATCGTTCACCATGCCAGCTATCTGTCCTGCCATAAAACTGCCTTCTTCTAAATTACCGTCTTTTACCGCCTTTCGCAAAGAACCGACGGTCAAATCCTCAAACTCAGCAGCAGTAATACCCGATTTTTCCAATTCAATCAACTTTTTCGTGTATTTATTTTTGACCGAACGAACCGGAGAAAGACCGACCAACCGACCGGTAACCGCACTGTCGGTATCTTTTGCTTTTAAAACCAGATCTTTATAATTCTGATGAATCTGGCACTCCTCAGCGGCGAGAAAACGGGTACCAACCTGGAATCCCTCGGCTCCCAGCATCATTGCAGCGGCAATTCCCCTGCCGTCTGCAATTCCGCCGGCGCCGATCACCGGAATTTCCACCGCATCAAATACTTGGGGAATCAGGCACATGGTTGTAATTTCACCGATGTGACCGCCTGCTTCGGTACCTTCTACAATTACGGCGTCTGCGCCGTTTCTCTCCATCCGCTTTGCCAGCGCAACCGACGGCACCACCGGAATAAATTTCACACCGGCATTTTTAAAACTTTCTGCATATTTGGCGGGGTTTCCGGCTCCGGTCGTTACAACCGCCAGCTTTTCCTCGCAAACAAGCTGTGCCAAATCATCGGCATAAGGACTTATCATCATAATATTTACACCAAACGGCTTATCTGTCATTTCTTTGGCTTTTCGGATTTCTTCCCGAATCACCTCAGCCGGAGCGTTTCCGCCTGCAATCAAGCCAACGCCGCCCGCGTTGGAAACCGCAGCCGCCAATTTAGCCTCTGCCACCCAAGCCATACCGCCTTGGATAATCGGATATTTTACGCCTAAAAGTTCCGTTATTCTGGTTTTCATAACAACTACCATCCCTTTTTAAGATTAATGCAAATCCTAATCCTTGTTCCATTCAAAAATTGCCGCGCCGTAAATCAATCCTGCGCCGAAACCGACCACACAAACTTTATCGCCCTTTTTCAAGATTCCCTTACGATTCATTTCGTTCAGGCAAATCGGAACAGATGCACTGGAAGTGTTGCCGTAATGCTCTAAATTGGTGTAAAACTTATCCAAAGGCAAATTGAGCTTGGATGCAGCGGTTTCTAAAATACGGATATTTGCTTGGTGCGCCGCAATATGATCAATTTCTTCCACTGAAATCCCGGCTTTATCAGCTGCCTTTTGTACTGCTTCTGCCATCGCTTTTGTCGCGAATTTGTAAACCTCTCTGCCATCCATATAAATTTTACGTTCTTTCCAATCAACAAAGCCGTCAAAATCACGTAAAGATTTTACATCCGAAAAGACATTGTCTATCGGGAAGCTTCTTGCAAACAAAGTATGCGCCCCGGTCCCGTCTGCTCCCAAATAAGAAGAAAACAGTCCCTCTGACGCAGATACCACGCAGCTTGCCGAACCGTCACCGAACAACACACAGGTGGAGCGGTCTTCATAATCGGTAATTTTAGATAACAATTCTGTCGATATGATTAATACGTTTTTGTGATCCCCTGTTATCAAATAACGCCGTGCCATATCCAAAGCATAAACGAAAGCAGCGCAAGCGCAGTTGATATCAATACACGCAGCATTCGAAGCGCCCAGCAAGCCCTGTACAATACAGGACATAGAAGGTGTGACATAGTCCGGCGTAACACTGGTATGAATAATTAAATCAATATCCTCTGCTGTCAGTCCGGCATCGGCAATTGCTTCTTTCGCAGATTCCACGCTCAATAAATATTCGGGGGAACCGTCGCTTATATGTCGTTCACGCATGCCGGTTCTGGTTCGAATCCATTCGTCCGATGTGTCTACAAATTTTGTATAATCATCATTTGAAGCTACCGTTGCCGGCAAACACATACCGGTTCCTCTGATTGATATTCCCAACATTTTCACTCACCGTAACTCATGCATTCTATCATGCCCGAGTTCCTTTCTTTATATGAAATATAGTTGAAACACAAATATTTTTTGCCCGTCTCACCAAAAAATCAAAATAAATTTGTTGCCAAGCACGAATATCTTATGATATGATAATAATGATTTCGGGGTATTGACTAATAGTTTTATTCTAGTGTGAACGGAGAACAATGTCAAGGAAAAAAGTTCCTTATTTTCCCTCGTTGCATAAAGTTTATAGTTATTTTACAACTGAAACGTCGGAATCAACAAAAAAGGCAAAACAAAAAAATGAATTTTTCGCCTTGATTTATAGCAAATATTTAACAAATTACCAAGTTAATTTCCAGATGACGCCAGCATGATTTTTGTTCGCTCAATATAAAGAAGAAAGTTTTCCATAAAAGACTCGATTTATGCGTTTTTGTATAAAAAGCAATATTTTATCAATGTCAATATAAGAAACGATTCGACCACAAAGAACTTTTGAACACTGATTCAGGCATCATCCGGTCAATGAAAGATCATCTAAAAAAGGAGGAAGAATGCTTTCGATGTATGCCGAAAACATTCAAAAAACGATGAGTAAAAATGTATTTCTATTTTCAGGACAAGGATCTCAATATTCCGGCATGGGACAAGAACTGGCGGCGATTACGCCTGCTTCGGCAGCAATATATGAATGCGCGGCAGATATATTAGGTTTCGATTTAAAGGGACTCTGCTTTCACGGTGAAGAAACACAGCTGGCTCAAACCATTGTTTCTCAGCCCGCTATCTATGCCACCTCTCTGGTTGCATGGGAAGCGGCAAAATCAAAAGGAATTTCCTGTTCTGCGGTTGCCGGACATTCCCTCGGTGAATACGCCGCTATGGTCGCGTCGGGGATGCTTTCCGTCGAGGACGGATTTCGGGCAATTAAAGCGCGTTCCGAAGCAATGCAGGCATGCGCTCAACGCAGCGAAGGCGGCATGGTTGCCATTTTAGGAATGGATGCCGAAACAATAAAAAAAATATGCGGTCAAATACAGGGATATGTGGTGCCGGTTAATTACAATTCCCCGGCACAGACCGTAATTGCCGGAGAAAAATCATCATTGGAACAAGCTGTTGCGGCGTTAACTTCCGCAGGCGCCAAACGTGCCGTTCCTTTGGCAGTTTCCGCCGCTTTTCACAGTAAAATGATGCAGCCGGCAGCAGAACAATTTGCGGCTGAAATTCAATCCATCTCTTTTAAAAAGCCGACGGTAGCGTTTTATTCCAATGTAACCGGCGGAATATTGACGGATTTTGAAGATATGCCTGCCTATTTGGCAAAACACATTATCTCCCCGGTTCAATTTGTATCAGAGCTTCAGTTGATGCAGGAAAACGGATATCAAAACTTTATCGAATTGGGACCAAACAAGGTTTTGACCGGTCTTGTGAAAAAAACGCTCAAAGATGTAACCGCTGTTAACATTGAAAATGAAAAAACGCTGAATGCTGTTTCATTGGGCTGATAAAGGAATCACATTTTTGCGGAAAGTACAGGAAAGGAATGGTCATAAATATGAAAAAATACGGTCTGCTGGGATATCCTCTGGGACATACCATGTCCCCTCCGATTCACAAAGCGCTGTTTGCGTTATATCATTGCGAGGCAGAATATGATGTATTTGAAATTCCACCTCAGGAATTAACGGAAAATATTGCCAACCTGAAAAATTTATCCGGTTTTAATATTACAATTCCTCATAAAGTTGAAATTATGAAACATTTGGATCGACTGGATGAAAAAGCTTCTTTATACGGCGCTGTCAATCTTGTTAAATGCGACGGCGAAGCAGTGGGCTATAACACTGATGTTGCCGGCTTTACCGCATCCGTCAATCAGCTCGGCGCTACTTTAAATTCTCGTGTATTGCTGCTGGGATGCGGCGGAGTAGGCAGAATGATGGCAATTGAAACTGCGTTACAAGGGGGCGAGCTTACCATTGCTGTCCGTCCCAACAACCTGAATTTAGCGCAAAAAGTAACCGACGAAATTCATAGGCTGAAACCCAACGCTTCTGTAAGAACCGTATTGTTAGACCATATTACCGGCTCTTATGATTTGACTATCAATGCAACGCCCGCAGGAATGTATCCTCATGCTGATAACACCCCTATCAGCGAGGAGGACATCCAAAGAACCTCCTATCTGTTTGATGCAGTATATAACCCAATCGAAACAAAGTTGATGAAAACGGCAAAACAAAACGGTGTCATTACACTGGGCGGTATGGCAATGCTGGTCAGACAAGCGGTTGTCGCACACCAAATCTGGAATCATGCATCATTTAAAGAAGAAGATATCGTCTGCCTGATTTCAGAAATGGAAAGGAGATTGTCCCGTGAACGCGCTTAATGAACATATTTGGCTATGCGGCTTCATGGGATGCGGAAAAAGTACCATCGGACGTGCTTTGGCAAAACGCTACTGCGCTGAATTTATCGATATGGACACCTACATTGAGGAAAAAGAGCAGATGAGCATCCCACAGATTTTTGCCCGGTTTGGCGAGCCTCATTTTCGGGAAATGGAAACTGCTTGTATTACTGCGTTTCGGACTCACTCCCCCGCTGTCATCGCTTCAGGCGGCGGCGCATTTGTATCCGGCTCCAATGCCACACTTGCCTCTCAAAGCGGCAAGATCATTTTTTTGGATATCCCGTTTGAAACCTGTTATCAGCGAATTCAATACTCCGACCGTCCTATTGTGAAACGAAGCACTAAAGAAGAACTGCAAAACTTATTTGAGCTGAGGCAAAAACACTATACAGAAAATGCAACAATTTGCTTCCGGGAAATTTTAACGCCGCAGGAAACAGCAGAAAAATTAGCAGCACTAATTGCAACATTTCAATAAGTTTCCTGCAAAATTTCTTTAAAACGCTCATTTTTCCCTTGTTTATTGCTCATTTTGAAAAAAAATTGCAGCACAATGCAAAAAATGTTGCAAAGCCATTGCAAAAGAGCGAAAAATATTGTATAATCAAAATAATTTGATTTGGAAAGGGAGAATATATCCATGGAAATTAAGAATCAATACTTAAACAGTGTATATGCAAACACTGCTAAGCGGAATCCCAATGAGCCGGAATTCCTGCAGTCTGTAAAAGAAGTCCTGATGTCTTTAGAGCCGGTAATTGAGCAAAATCCGAAGCTGATTGAAGCAGGCATTGTTGACCGCATCGTTGAACCCGAAAGAGTCATTCAATTCAGAGTATCTTGGGTAGATGACAACGGAAAGGTTCAGGTAAACCGTGGTTTCCGCGTTCAGTTTAACTCTGCAATCGGTCCTTACAAAGGCGGTTTGCGTTTCCATCCGTCCGTAAACCTGAGCATTATGAAATTCTTAGGTTTTGAACAGATTTATAAAAACTCTTTAACCGGTCTGCCGATCGGCGGCGGCAAAGGCGGCAGCGACTTTGATCCCAAAGGCAAATCCGACAATGAAGTAATGCGTTTCTGCCAAAGCTTTATGACCGAATTGTCTAAGCATATCGGTGCAGATACCGATGTTCCTGCCGGCGATATCGGCGTAGGCGGACGTGAAATCGGATACTTATTCGGTCAATACAAGAGATTACGCAACGAATTTACCGGTGTTTTAACAGGAAAAGGTCTGACCTACGGCGGTTCCTTGGTTCGCACCGAAGCAACCGGTTACGGTCTGTGCTACTATACCGAAGAAATGCTGAACGTTATGAAGAAGGATTCCTTCAAGGGTAAAACAGTTGTTGTCTCGGGTTCCGGAAACGTTGCCATTTATGCTACCCAGAAAGCAACGCAGCTGGGCGCAAAAGTGGTTGCTTTATCAGATTCCTGCGGATATATTTACGATGCTGACGGCATTAAACTCGATGTTGTAAAACAAATTAAAGAAGTGGAACGGGGACGCATTTCCGAATACGCAAAACGGGTACCGGGTTCTGTTTATACCGAAGGCTGCAGAGGCATTTGGAGCATTCCGTGCGATATCGCTTTGCCTTGCGCAACGCAGAACGAACTCAACGGAGAAGAAGCTGCGATGTTGATCAAAAATGGCGTTATTGCAGTGGCAGAAGGCGCTAATATGCCATCTACTCCGGAGGCAGTCGATGCATTCCAGGCTGCAGGCGTACTGTTTGGGCCTGCGAAAGCCGCCAATGCAGGCGGTGTGGCTACTTCTGCTTTGGAAATGAGCCAGAACTCCATGCGTTATTCCTGGACTGCAGAAGAAGTTGATGCGAAGTTGAAAAACATCATGGTAAACATCTTCCACAATTCTTATAATGCGGCTGAGAAATACGGTTGCACAGGTAATCTGGTTGCAGGCGCTAATATTGCCGGTTTCATGAAAGTTGCAGAATCCATGCTGGCACAAGGTGTTGCATATTAATCATTCATAAAACGTTGATAAAACGCTCCGAAAAGTTTGCTTGCTTTTCGGAGCGTTTTTCTTTATAATATAAAAGGTACAAAAGCAATATATTATCGGTTAACCTGAAATGACACTCTGCTTTTCAAGTTAACGGATCATTCAAAGGAGGAAGCAAAAAATGTTGGAATATAAATATGATACCCAGTTGTTGATTGAAGGTCATGATCTTAACGAAGATGATATTAACGAGTATTTCATCAGCCATTTTAAGGGCGACTGCCTATTGGCAGTAGGAGATGAAGAACTGATTAAAATCCATTTCCACACCAATGAGCCTTGGATGGTTTTAGAATACTGCGCTTCATTAGGTGAAATTCATGATATTGTCATTGAAGATATGGACAGACAAGCCAGGGGGCTACAGGGATAATTTTTTTCGATTGCAGGTGTCGTTACCGAAAAACACATCAAAGGGACTGTTAAAAAACAGTCCCTTTTATCGAAAGCAGGCAGGATTCGCTTCATCATATGAAATCGCTCAAAAAAGTAAAAACTTTTCATAACAGATTGATATAAAAAGCGGATGGTGCTTGCTCCCCACGGGCAACCGATTGCCACAAGACGCCGCCTGCCTGCTGATATGTGATGTTGTCCCAATCCGCCGGATTGACATTGACGGACCGGACCTACCATATCATATGCAGAAAAAACCAAAGCGGTTCAACGAAAAAACATCACAAAACAGTTCGTCCGACGGTATCAACTTGAAATATCAATGAATCCCCCGCAAATACCATTCATTTCATCAAAGAAAACGGAATAAAATAAAGGAAAAGAGTTTTACAGAATCGTCATTGTATATTTTTAAAAGCTATGGTATGATTATCGTAACGCAGGATATTCGAAACACCACATTAAACGCCTTGTCCGTCAAAATTCGGAATAAAACTTTCCTCTGCGGTTCCCTCTTCCTGAACAAAACCGTTTTCAATTCCAAGCTCTACGGCATAATCAATGATTTGGTCATATATTTTCTGAGGAATTTTACAGTTTAATTCCGGATAATGTTCCGCCTGTGCAAAAGGTGTATATTGATTCATCAAGCTGATATAGATATCATCGCCATACTGCTTATGCAAATAAGCAAGCAGCTTTTTCGATTCATCATACCGTCCCGGCAGGATCAAATGCCGCACAATCACGCCTTTCTGCATGATCCCGCTGTCATCAAATTGCGGTTTCCCGATCTGCCGTACCATCGTTTCCAATGCTTGCTTGGCAGTTTCGATGTAATCAGGCGCATTGGAATACCGTTTTGCAGCATCAGCCGAATAATATTTAAAATCAGGCAGATATATGTCAATATATCCATCCAGCATTTGAATCATTTCCACTTTTTCATATCCACTGGTATTATAGACAATGGGCAAATTCAAACCATTCTTTTTTGCGATATCGATTGCCGTAAGAATTTGCGGCAAATAGTGCGTCGGCGTCACCAGATTAATGTTATTCGCCCCCTGCGACTGAAGTTCTAAAAAAATTTCCGCCAAGCGGTCAATCGTAATTTCTTTTCCCGCATGCCCCTGACTGATCTGGGTATTTTGGCAATATACGCACTGCAGCGTGCAATAGGAAAAAAACACGGTGCCGGAACCGTTTTCTCCGGAGATGCAGGGTTCTTCCCACATGTGAAGCGCCGCTCTTCCTACTCTGACCGACGCCCCTGCACCGCAAAAGCCGTGTTGTCCTTTACTGCGGTCAACACCGCAATTTCTGGGGCACAACCGGCATTTCTTTAACAAATCCAACATTTTCATTCATCCTCTTTTAAACGATATTGTCATCACATGACAGATTGGAGCCTTTATGAAAAAAACAAAATGGAAAGGCGGTGCGTTGATTGCTCCGCTCCCTCCGGTAATGGTTTCCTGCGGAACGCCGGAGCAGCCTAATGTTCTAACCGTTGCCTGGACCGGTATCATCAACACCATACCGCCTAAAACATATATTTCGGTTCGCCCTACCCGATATTCCTATTCTATTATAAAGGATTCCGGCGAA
>JABLTO010209786.1_pt1 | contig 47963 bp, 40 predicted proteins | sample 7160091 | NCBI WGS metagenome assembly JABLTO01 (sample SAMN14651225, study PRJNA627086) | human gut metagenome | isolation source: feces | host: Homo sapiens
ATATCCAAAATAACAAGATCGGAGCGTCTTTTAAAAAACGCGCCTAAAAGTGCGTCGCCTGTTTCAAACGCGCACACCTCATATCCGTCATTTTCGAGAAAGCTCCGAAGAGTTTCTCTTATGTTTTTTTCATCCTCTGCAATATAGATAAGCTGTTTCATGATGCCCCCCAAAACCGATACAGAGCCGTGCCGCTCCGACACGGCTCTGTATGTAAAATTCATCTGCTTCTTTCGCAGACCTCAAGATCGACTTCTTTAAGTTCAAATGTCATATCAGGCTCGTTTGCCGCAATCTTTTCATCATACTCGGCGTCGACACGATCCCAAAGCTCCGCATTACGATCAAGAACCGAGTCGAGTTTTTCGTAGAGCGCATCGACCTCGTCATAAAGTCGATCTGCGTTCTCATCAGTCATGCGATAGTAAAGCTCGTCGATCTGCATTTCCAGCGATTCAATCTCGGCAAGATCTGCAAGCAGAACCGTTTTCTCCTGTTCGCTCAGTGAGCTCATACCCTTGATGAATTCCTCGTAGGAGCTCTCTGCCGGGCAGATGTCATCAAAATCCGCTTCATTCAGTTCAAGGGTCATATCCGGCTCGTTTGCCGCAATCTTTTCATCATACTCATCGTTGACGCGTTCCCAAAGCTCTGAGTTTCTTTCGAGAACCGCCGTGAGTTTTTCATCAAGGGTATCGATTTCATCGCAGAGTCGTTTCTCGTTTTCATCTGTCATACGGGAGTAGATTTCGTTGATCTGATTCTCATACTTTTCAATCTCGGCAAGGTCTGCAAGCAGAGCCGTTTTCTCCTGTTCGCTCAGTGAGCTCAGATTTTTAACAAAGCCTTCAAGCGGCTGTCCGACACATTCGCCGGAAACCTCTGCAGCGGCAATGCATGGATCATTCACAGGTTCTCCCGACTTCTTCACATTTGCCGAAGCAGCAGTTGCAGATACGGTAACAATGCTCAGCGCAAGTACAAGAGTGAGAACTGCTGCAAATACGGTTTTTTTGCTTTTCATAGTAAGTGCTCCTTTATTATTATTTGCGGTTTTCCTTCCCGCAACATAAGTATATCAAAACAAAGCAGCCCATTCACCGCAAAAACGCCTGAAAATTGTCACAAAACCGTAAGAATCAAAAGTCGCGTATAAGCATCATTTTCAACTCGCAGCAACAACCTCAGATAAGTTCCTTCAGCGTCTCCTCAAGCTCGTCTTTTTCGCGGTGCCCGACGGTCTTTTTTAGAATTTCTCCGTTTTTAAAGAAGATCAGCGTTGGAATGCTTGCAATACCGAAACGGGCGGAAAGCTCCGGCTCATCGTCCACATTGACCTTACAAAAGCGTGCCCTGTCGCTGTATTCCGCGGCAAGTTCATCGAGAACGGGAGAAAGCATTTTACAAGGACCGCACCACGTCGCCCAAAAATCAAGAACAACGGGAATTTCAGAGAAAATAACCTCTTTTTCAAAATTGCTTTTTGTGATATTCAGCATCTGTTTTTACCTCCGTCAGTGATTTTTAAAGTTTTTCAGGCGCTTTTTTATTCATAGCACCGGAGTGTGCAATATGCACATTTTTCATTAAGACAGACCGAACACAACGATCAATATTCCTCCGATAATGTTTACAACAATCTTATATTCCCTCAAAAAAGCTCCGATTGTGCCGGCAAACAGTCCGAGCGTGCTGAACACGACGGTAAAGCCAAGCACAAAACTAAGCGCTCTCAAAAAAACTTTATGCTTTTTATCCGCTCCTCCCGCAAGATTTGAGATATACAGTGGCAAAAGCGGCAGCATACAGGGGGAAATGAAGGAAATAAAGCCTTCCAAAAAGGTAATCACAACCTCCATGTCGGTCTCCTTTGTTTGTCAGTCGAAGAGGAACAAAAGATATCCGTATCCCTCGGCTTCCATTTTTTCAAAGGGGATAAAACGCAGCGCCGCACTGTTGATACAATAGCGCACACCGTTCGGCGAATCGGGATCTTCCTCAAACACATGACCGAGGTGGGAGTCTCCGGCTCGGCTGCGCACCTCTGTTCTGCGCATTCCGTGGCTGTCGTCCTGCCGTTCAATGACTGCAGGGGCTTCTATCGGCTTTGAAAATGCCGGCCAGCCACAGCCGCTTTCAAATTTATCGGTTGAAGAAAACAGCGGTTCGCCGGTCACTACATCCACATAAATACCTTTTTCAAATTTGTTCCAAAGCTCATTTTGGAATGGGCGTTCGGTTTCATTTTCCTGTGTGACACGATATTGCTCTGCCGTAAGCTTTTCGCGTATTGACTCGGCAGCAGGCTTTCTGTAGTCACCCGGATCGATCCTCAGTTTTGAAAACAGTTCGATTTCCTCTCGCGGGATATGGCAATAACCACCCGGATTCTTTTGCAGATAATCCTGATGGTATTCCTCAGCCGGATAGAAATTGAGAAGCGGACCGCATTCTACAAAAAACTTCGTCCTGCGACTCTTTTCAAGGTCATATATCCGCTGCACCGTTTCTCTTGCAGCTTCGTTTGTGTAATAAATTCCGGTCTGATACTGACTTCCCACATCGTTTCCCTGCCGATTCTGCACCGTCGGATCTATTACATAGAAATATGCAAGCAGCAAAGCGTCAAGGCTGACCTTTTCGGAATCATACTCTACGCGCACCGTCTCACGAAAACCGGTGCTGCCCGCACAAACCGTTTTATAGTCGGCATCCGCTTTGCACGTACCGTTGGCATAGCCGCTTTGGGCATCGATAACGCCGGGGATCGACTGCATCAGATGTTCCAATCCCCAGAAACAGCCGCCGGCAAGATAGATCACATTCTGCTTTTCTTTTGAAAAATCCATTTGTTCTGCCTCCTTTGGCATGCCTTCTAAATCCGTATTGTTTGTATCATTGCCGATTCCGCATCCGGTAAAAAGAAGGACCGCAGCCCAAAGAAGAACTGAAACCCGTATGATTCGTTCCATATTTCCGCCTCCTTTGTGAATTACGATCGGAGCTCCGTCCGATTGATTTTTTGTATCTTGCTTGTACAAAAAGAGTTGCCGTCAGAAGAAGAAACATCGCTCTGGCTCCGGCACAGAGAAAAGCATCTCCGCCGACGGAACAGTTTCCCGTACGCCACCGTACAGCATAAGACAAACAACCTACAACAGCACTCGCAATAAGTGGCGGTAAAAATGAGAACCGCACCGATTTTCAGCTATTTTTCTTCATTGACAGTCGGCTCCATTCCATGCTTCAGTATCTTTCGGTCGATATCCGCCACAGTAATACCGTGCAGACTTTTTTTACAATTCTCATCAAGCTGCCGGTAAATATTCTGCATGATCTCACCCATTCCCGAGGAGATCAAGCACGCCTTATCCATATCACCGCTTCTCCACGGTGAACCGACAAATTTTGCGTCGATCGCCTCGGCGATCTGCTCCAGCGTGAGTTTATCGGCATCAGCGATAAATAAATATCCTCCGTTATTGCCGCCCTTGGTATCCACAAAGCCTGCTTTTTTCAGCTTTGACATGACCTTGCGTATCAGCACGGGATTGGTGCAGACATTCTGTGCCAGCTCCTCGCTGCTGAGTACCCTTTCCATGTGATTGAGATAGACCAACGCATGTACGGCAATGCTGAATGAACTGTTCGTAACGATTACCTCCTCGGTACACGAAATCTTTCTGTAATATTTTTAGTTACATCTTCTACTGTAATTATAATAGTTACAGAAGAAGATGTCAAGTGGATAACCGAAATTTTTTATTATTTATCATAAAAAGTGAGCCTGATAACCAGACTCACCAATATCATGTAAACCTTTTCACTTTAATCTGCAGTCCGGCTTTTCCGGCAATATTGATTACTTGAAGGCCTTCCTTTCGGGCAACGCGCAATGTTTTCTCGGTTCCGCTGTCCTCCCTTGAAAGATAACAGATACACATACTGCTCCCGTTTATAAAACGCCGATTGCGGCGGTATACACAGTCTCGTGTAAATTCATCAGAGATATATACCACCTTATCTGCGCGGCCCTTGATATCCTCATATACTGCAATGTCTTTCTTGCTTCAGCGCTTTGCCTGTGCACGGTGCGGCAGAACCAGAATAAGCCGGATATGAGGATACCTTTCCCGAAGCTTCAGAACAGACAGGGCAGCGACCGTATCAAAGCCGGTCGCGCCTCCGGCTCCGAAAAATCGGTACCCGGATTCAATCAGTGCTGTCAATTCTTTTTCCAGAGCCGCCGAAATCTGCTCCGTATCCGATGGCAGCTTTCTGTGACCGGCAAAAAAAGCCGTCTTTGGGCGTGTTATTTTAACTGTCATGTAGATATCTCTCCTTTCCTTTAAACTCTGAACCAACCGTTAAATAGCGTTTCAGGCGGTTACCGTTTAATTCTCACTTTGGATAAATCCGAAGCCTGCCGCCTCAGAAACGGGAAGAGAAAAAACAAGTGTTCCTGCCGCGCTTCCCGGTCCTGTCTTTTCAAGAATCGAATACATGACGGCCGATTTGATTTCTGCTGCGGCGACGATCAAAACAACTTCTTTTTTGTCCGCTATCGAAATGTGATGAAACTTTTGCGCGTCTCCCGAGCCGGTTCCTTTTCCGTGTATCACCGTCCCCCCTCGCGCCCCCGCGGCACGTGCGGCATTCATCACAATATCTGTTGTGCCGGCATTTGCGATCGCCATGACCAGTTCATAATCAAATTTCTCCGGTCTTGTGTATTTTGCCCCCGTGCCGCTTCCGCTCAAATAACTCACTGCCTGTCCTCCTCCGACGCTTTTCACGGGCACGGCAACCGTAATACCGTGTCCCGGCACTCCGAGATGGAGTTTTTTCTTTTGTTCCTCTATATATCTTTTGCTCTTTTCCCCATCGGCGATCGCTATAAAAACACGTCTCTCATGCGATTCTATTCCGAGAAGATCCAGCATACTTTTTATCGCTGTTCCTCGTCCGTGAAAGACAATTGATACGGGAATCTCCAGTTCAACGCATATCTTGGTAAGCACAGATTCCGCCGCAGGATCGATTATTGTCAATATGTAATTCATGCGGCATCCTCCCAAAGCTCAACAATTTCCATATCTCCGTAGTTTTCTTTCTGAGGTGCGGCTCGTTTTGCTTTCTTTTCATAGACAAAACCTACTGCCTGTATAGAAATCAGCGGCATCATCGCCACCATTGCTACGACCCCAAAAGCATCCCGCAGGACGCTGCCGCCGGAAGCCGTGCTGGCACCCATAAAAAACTGAAGCATAAAGGTTGCCGTCATGGGGCCGGACGCAACGCCGCCGGAGTCAAAGGCAATGGCCGTATATATATCCGGGACAAAGAAGGACAGCACAATTGCGATAATATAGCCGGGAACAAGAAACCACAAAATCGACATTCCCGTCAGCACACGCAAAGCTGAGATTCCCATTGCGACAGCAATAGCAGCGGACAGACTGAGTTTTATCGCCCGGCCGGGTATAGCTCCCGCACTTACCGTCTCGATTTGTTTCTCCAGCACGGCTACTGCCGGCTCGGCGGATATAATAAACCAGCCAAGCAGCGCCGACAGCGGAATCAGCAGATACTTTGCATCCGATAAAACAATTGCACCTCCAAGCTGTGCTCCAAGTGATGAAAAGCCAACGTTTACTCCGGTGAGGAAAAGCACAAGCCCTGCATACGTATAAAGTATGCCGAACAGTATTTTTGCAAGGCTTCGGCGATTCATCTTGATCAAAGAAAACTGAAACAGAGAAAACATCACAATAATCGGGAGAAGCGCTATCGCAGTCTCCGCCATATATTCGGGAATTGCCGACAGGAAGGCCTTACCTATCTCTGTACTGTCCGCAAAAGCGGCATGATTCAGATCGGCTACGGCATCGCTGCCGGGATTGAAAAAGCCGAGAATCAGCACGGCAAGTATCGGGCCTACAGAGCATAATGCAACAAGTCCGAAGCTATCCGCCTCTGCTCTGCGGTCACTTCGTATATTGGATACACCGACCCCCATAACAAGAATAAACGGTACGGTCATCGGTCCTGTCGTCACACCGCCGGAGTCAAATGCAACACCGAGAAAATCTCTGTCGCAAAAGCCTGCAAGGAGAAAAATGACTGCATAACATCCCACAAGAAGCAGCCGCAACGACGCACCCGTGAAAATGCGCAGCATGCAAACCGCCATAAAAAGCCCTACTCCTGCGCCAACAGTTATAAGCAAGAGAAAAGAGTCTATATGCGGTACTGTCTTGGCAAGAACCTGAAGATCCGGCTCCGCTACGGTTATCGCAACGCCAAGCACAAAACTAACCGCAAGAATAATCGGCATTTTTTTCGTTTTAGTAAGTGCAGTCCCTATTTTATTTCCAATGGGCGTCATTGACTGCTCGGCCCCAAGCGAAAAAAGCCCCATTCCGAGGATAATGAAAGCAGCCCCTACAAGAAAGGCTAAAAGAAGTTCGGCTTCCGTTGGGATGATGCATAGACAAAGCAATAAAACGATCGCCGCAATCGGCGTTACGGAAACTGCACTTTCTTTTATTTTTTCAATCATTGATGTAGACCCAAGCCTACCGAATAGCTGTTTTATGTGGTTTCCCTCCCGAATACTATTGACAATAAAACGAGCTTAAGAAATATCCGACATGCTGAAAAGAATTGTCTTCGTTCTTTTCTTTTGATTCTGTAACCTCTGCAAGCCATCGCTTTCGGCATCAGAAAGAGCGCAGCAAAAAATGTTCCTTCTTTACATTCGGATTTCAGAATTTTTCAGTATTGTCAATAAATACTGTCCTGTTCCCTCAAAAGCTCTCTCAGTTCAAAGATGTGTTTTTTGTGGTGACAGTTCTTCTCCCAGGCAAGTGTCTTTTCGTTTTCCATTTCTCCGAGAATCTGATTTGCCATGGCTTCACAATATCCGCTGTCCTGCGTCTGCCAAAGAGCTTCCGTCAGGAGCAAAAGTTTCTGTCTCAACGGCATATTCTCTTCAATAAGATACGATAGCTTTTCTTCAAGTTCCCTGATGCGGTTGATTTTTTCGTTCGTCATGGTTTTTCCTCCTTTTGGTCGTTGCCGGTTGTGTTTGTTTCCCGATTACGAATTTTCCTTTTATAAAAAACGAAAACAGAGAAACTCGCGAACCTAAGGACGTGCAAATGCACATTGGTCGGCATTATTAAATGAGCACATGCCGATTTCTTGAAAGGTCGTTCTCTCTGCTTTCGTTCTGTATTTAATTTTATCTGTTTTCCCGGACGTGTCAAGTATCCGACAGCAATACGAGTTCGGCGGAACGCCATCAAGATGGCTGAGGGATAGGGTTCCGAAAAGCATTTGTTTTCCCAAATTCAAGGCGTCAAAAACCTAACCATCCCGCAAAACGAGATTGCCGCAAACGCCATATATCCCACTGGAAGCAATTTTCGGTGGATATTTAGTTTTTCTATGGTTGTTTTTCATTTCAGCATACCTCTTTTTTTACCAGCTCTTATATACAGCAACAGGAAAAAACAAAAATAATTTTCATTCTAACCCTATACTTTCTCTTGCACAAAATCGCAGATGTCACCGATGTTGCAACCGAAATGCTCACAAATTCTCTTAAGAACAGCCATTGATACTTCTTCGTCACGGCGAAGTTTTGTCATTGTATTCGGAGAGATCTCCGCAGCCCTGCGCAAATCTGCTTTGCTCATTTTTTATCGATTGGCAGCTTCCGCAATCTGTTGTAACTGATTGACAGCTTGATTATTATATCCGCCTCATATATATGTTTTTGTTAGCTTGCCTGTATTGATGAATACAGTATACCATATTTTTTCCCTTTTCGCAATACACTTTCGCTGATTTTTGCATATGTCTCGCTTGTTTGAAGTTGAGTTTCGCAATCTTTTGCGAAATATGATTTGCAAAAACTACAGTATATGCCCTTCCCGGTTAAGCGCACCGCTTTTGTCAACAAAGGTCTTTTGAAAACGCCAACACAAAAGTAATTATCGAGGAGAAAGACTAATGTTTATAGGCTCACTGTCAACAACTTCGACATCCATTTTTCCTTATACCTGTGTAAATTAGAAAACAGCCATATAATAACCTATAAAAACTCCGGATGCATTATTGAAAGTTCGCTTTTTTGTAAATCTTTTAAGGTTGTTTTCCGATCGGTTTTATGATATAATGTATTAAAGTGCATGTGATTGCGGGTGAGAAAATGAACACATACCGAATAGCCGTTTGTGATGACGATCCGGTCATGAGAGAACAATTGCATTCTTTCTGCAGGGAGCTGCTGGACGGAGAAAGTATTCCGTATGCGATAACAGCTTTTCCCTCTGCCGCGGAACTTGAGAAAAGGATGAATTCTGATGTCGAGAAACCGCTCAATCTGCTTATCTTGGATATTCAGATGAACGGCATGACGGGACTGGAGCTGGCGCGTTCTCTGCGAAGCAAGGACGACCGTATTTCAATTATATTTGTGACCGCATGCGACAATTATCTTTCCGAGGGCTATGATGTACAGCCCATTCATTTTCTTCTTAAACCGATTTGCCGGGAAGCACTGGCAAATGCAATCCGTACGGATCTTAAACTGAATTACTTACCCAAAGCAGTCACGCTTAGCATCGGTAATAAGATACTGCATTTCTCCGTGTCGGAAATACGTTATGTAGAAAGTTATAACCACAACATAATCATTCATCAAAGCTCCGGAAACAGCAACACCTATTATCTTTCTCTTACCGAGTTTGAAAAACAGCTTCCAAAAGGCCATTTTTCACGTTGTCATAACAGCTTTCTGGTGAATCTGAGCAGAGTAAAGGAAATCGGACGGACGGACCTAACGCTTCGAAATGGTGATATGCTTCCTGTGGGGCGTACATACTATAAAGCCTTTCAAAGCGCATTTATACGATATATAAATCAATAAAATCAGCGGGTGTCATTTTCAAATGAATGACACCCGCTGATTTTATTATTTTTTCGGAATTCTTAAAGCGGTCTGAACAGTAAAAACATTTTCATCCGAAATAAAAATATCCAGCATACTGTGATATTTCTCTGCGACAGCGTTCATAAGCTTTAATCCAAAGCCATGACTTTCCTTTTCATCCTTTGTAGAAATATACTGCCCGTTCTTATCCTGTTTTGGCTCTTCAATAAACGAATTCTCACATTTTACGGCGAGAAAACCGTTTCGTTCCTCTGCCTTGAATCGGATAAAGCTTTTTTCCGTGCAGCGCGAGGCCGCCTCTATAGCATTATCCAACATATTCATAAGCAGCGCGCACAGTTCATTTTCGGAAATCGGAATCTCTGCGGACACCGAAGCGGTGGCATCAAATGATATTCCCGCCCGTGCCGCTCTGTAGGCAGCATCCTGCAAAATAGCATTGACAACGAAATTTTTGGAAAAGTGTGTTTGCGCCAGGTGCTCGCACTGTCCTCTCATATCCTGCAGCATTTTGCCCAGAGTTTCATAGTCTCCCTTTTTGTAAGCCGACTCCAAGGCAACAATTCTGTGTCTTTCCTCATGCCTGATTGCCTCACTTGCCCTCATTTTGCTTTCGATGGCACGATATCCGTCCAGAATCAGCTGATTGTGCAGGCGGAGCGCCTGTGTTTCCGTTCGCTGCGTGACAAAGGCACACATCACTGCATATGTAGAAATTACAGCACAAACAGCAGTCAGCCAAACGGTAATCCAATACAAAAGTTCCCCATAATGCCCAAGCTCAACTGTATCACGGAACATCAGCACGATATATCCTGCAAGATACCCATTTACGGCGGCAGATATTCCGAAAGCAATCAACAATGTAGTAAAGCTGACCGCCGTAGTGATTCCAAAATACTTCCAAAATTTCCGCTGTCGGTTCATTGCAAGAAAGAGAATCAGTAACAGTATAAAGAAGAAGCCAACCTCCCGGCGGATAAGAAAATCGACCAACCGGTTATTCAGGAAGAAATAGCCCATTCCCTTTGTAATCCACTGTGCCGTGAGACCGGCAGCCGCAAGAAGCAGCGGAATCAGACTCCGGTCGGGCTTTTTGTGTGCAACTCCCAAAAGAAATATACCCGCCACAAGAAGTGAAATCGCTGCGGTTACGCCGGCGGGAATTCCGTAAAAATTAGCATATGCATAGCTCTCAGTCGCATCGTATTCTACCGGTACAATGCGAGCAGCCGGAGGAAACACCAAGCTGGTTGTACTTTTAACTACACCTGTCATTGTGACATGGCATTCTTCATTCCTCGGCATAGGAATTACTGCCTGTGTCTGTCCCGCTGCCCCTGCAGGGACAGCGGACGAGGAGTGCCATACCTCAACTCCGTTGATACAAACCGTAAGCTCCAACCCTGCCGTTTCAAACACCAGATTCCCGTTTTCCTCTGTCGGCGGAAAAACAGTTTCAAGCCGAAAACCCTCCCCTGTTTGAGGCACAACGGTATAATCCAACGAACTTTCGGAGCCGTCTGTCTCAATTTTGACAGAAGACTGCCAATCAATATAGCGAATCGACATGTCCGTCTTAATAAAAAACTGCAGAAAACACATTGTCCCCAAACAAAGCAGTATAAAAACGGCAGTACAAACAACCTGCAGGCAGCGTTTCATATTCGAAATTTCATTCCTTTCCATTCAACTTCATAACTCGGAGCACCGAACTTTTCATCATTATTTTACTGGCTTTTTTCTCGTTTTGCAAGAGATATTTCACGTTTCACCCCGTTTACAGCGTAAACAACCGATATACAGCGTAAACGACACGACAAAGGCCGACATAATTTGATATAATGTAAGGGAGGAAGTATAACAGAATACTTTATGATTTGCTGCGGCAAATCCCCGCCCGAAAACAATCTTTCCCCCGTGAAAAGAAAAGGAGGACTCTCTATGTACAAAAAACTCATTCTGAAGCGCTCGCTATGCGCGCTGCTGTCGGTCATAATGATCGCAGTATGTCTGCCCCTGTCGGTCTTTGCCGCCGACCCGAGTGAGCCGCAGTTTTCATCGGATGCCGCTAATACTCTGATGAAAAACACAAAACCCGCCGGCTTTGACAACACAACCAACCCTTACGGGTATGCTGTCGGCCGTCCCTTTGCAATGGTTGAAAAAAACGAACTGCTTTATTTTGAGACATACGGCACGTCCGCAACAGGCAAAATTGCGGATGTAGGAACCCCGGAGTCTCTCAAGAACTTTATTTCCAAAAAAGGAACCGCTTCCGATGCCTCTCTGCCCAATATGGACATCAGTGCGCTTCAGACGTACTATGCGTTTGTCCAGTCCGTTTCCTTTGACCCGTTCGGCTCAGGCAGGAGAGACCATGTTGCCTATGTAGGTCTTGATAAGTCGGATAAGCAGGTCTATCTTCATATATATGATACAAGAACGGGAGAATATAAAGGCAAACAGTGGGTCGGCGAAATGAACTGGATGTTTGACAAAAGCGGCCTTATTCGTGCTCTAAACCTTGAAACCAACGCCTATCTGAACATTACCGCAGGCGACTTTGACGGAGACGGCAAGGACACGCTGATCATCTATGTTCCGCACACAAAACGCACGACAGGTTTGATGCAGACTTTTGATTACGAACCTTTTGTCGGCTGCTTTCTGTATGAATATTCCTTTACCGGCAAAAACAGCTTTGTATTATTAAATAACTCAAGCATTATGGGAGAAGGCAAAAAACTCGGCTTCGGCAATGATATGCTTCATGACTCCTACAAAAAATTATATCACACCACTGTTGGAAGTCCCACGGACCCAGGGGCAAATGGTGACAGCATGTACGGAAACTCTGGCCAAACCTTTGACAACCGATTTCATAAGCTGGGCGTAGACATGGTGGTGGGCGATTTTAACGGCGACCAAATCGATGACATCGCCGTGCTGTCCTATTTCTTCATAAACAATGTAAACAGTCGCAATTTGAATCTATATCGTCCTCAGGTAAAAATTAAATACGGAAAAGCCGGCGGTAGTTCTTCCGGCGGAGGCTCCTCGTTTGTGGACGGCGACGCCGATGAAAAATTCTATGTTTGCCCGGAGGGAAAACTCCAAAATATTCTCCAAAATGATGTTGTTTATAATGATAACAGCATGAACGCCTGCAGCATCACGGCAGGAGACTTCAACAACGACGGATATGAAGATATCCTTGTTGCGGGCTTATATGCCAAAGTCGCTGCTTCCCGTGCCACCACTAATTCATCCCAAACTGCATATACAACGCTCCTTAATAACGGAAACAGAGGCTTTGTACAATCCGAATATAAGGTGATGGCTTCCAACGGTTGGACGAAGGCCGGTTCCAGAACCGCAGAAGTTGTTTCGCCTTTAGCGGTAGAGGCTGTTGCTTTTAACGGTGCGAGCGCCGCAGATTTCGTCTTTATCAACGGCACGCTGTACAACTATAATGCCCAGACCGGAGAACTTTACAAGCTCACTTCAAACGAATATTCTTTCCGCACAAACTCAAACGGCAGCACAAACAACTTCTGGTTTGAGGGCGAGATCGGCGGTAAGACAGAATTCTTCCGCTCGGTTGCCGTCGGAAACTTTGACGGCAACAATGCAGGACGTGAGCAGATTGTGTTTGTAACCTCTGCCGAAACCGGTAACGAGGATAAATATTCCTTCAGCAAGGGTATGATTTCCGCAACCTATCCGGATACAAGCGACAGCTATGAGGCGGCAAACGGCTTTGACCTGACATTGTCATACTGGAGTCCGAACCAAGCGTACGGTGATTACTACGGCTGTACGGCTCAGGTACTTCTCACCGCCTGCGACAGAAACCAGGACGGTGTTATAGCCAAATATAAGGGTGTAAGCTATGCCTACAGCGACCCGGAGGTCAAGGCAGTCATACAGGCTGCGCCGTATTTCTCCGCGCTGAGTGACTCCGGCGAAAACGAAACCGCATATACAATCACAGAGAGTTTCGAGTTGGAGCAGTCCTCATCGAACAATGTTTCCTTCAGCGTCGGAGTGTCCTACTCTTACGGAGGGCTTCTCGCCCCCGTTGAGGTGAACATCTCGGCAGGCTACTCGCTTGAATGGAGCAAAACCTATTCCACGGCTCTGCAGAAGGAATATTCCCTGACGGTTAAGGCACGGGCGTACAACACGGTGCTTGTGTCCAGAACGCCTGTATTTATCTACGCCTATGAGATACTGGACGAAAACGGCAAATGGTCGGGAGATACCGCCATAACGCTTTCCATTCCGCAGCAGCCGGTATATCAGCAGCTGAGCGTTGACGACTACAACGGCTTTGTTGATGAGTATAACGGTTATATGAATAACAAGAACTATCATGCCGTCATAAGGGAATCGGATAAAACAGACAAAGATAAAAAATACTATTATCCCTTGGTAAAAATAGATAAAGCGGCAAACTGGCTTGACGGAAACGAGGGCAACCCGTTTATGTACAATCAGCTCGGCTGGGGCGTTTACAGCAATTTGGGTGCAGAGCAGCTCAGTAAGCTCGCCATTCGACTCGGACATAACGGCGGTCTTAACGAGGTTTCGTGGGAAAAAAGCAATATAAAATCCGTTTCCGAAGAAATGTCGCACGGTTTTTATTTCAACTTCTCCATCAGCTACGGTGTATTCGGCGATGGTATACTATTCTCGCATGATGTTGGTTTTGAAACCAGTCTGAGCTACAGCAACGGTTCGGGCGTATCCACCACAACGACATCGTCCGAAGGCTGTACCGGCGTGGTCAATGATATCGACGGTCCGGATCTTGCCTCAAACGGAATCCCTGCAAACGTATACACGCAATATACCTTTGACTGGACGCTCGGCCAGTGGTTCCGACACCTTTACGGCGATGAAAACAACAAGACCATCTTTATAGGCTATAACTTGACAAATCTCAGTGCTCCTTCACCGGCAGTGGTCGACCTTGAGGCAGAACTGCTTGACGAAGACGAGATACGCCTTACTTGGTCGCAGCCCGATAAAACTCCCGGCTGGCCGGATGCGGAGGGCTACTATCTTTATCAAGTTGAAAACGGTGAATATAAAAGGATTTCAGATCTTATTCCTGTCGGCACGACCTCTTATGACATTTCCGGACTTAAAACCAATACAGAGTACGAATATGTGCTTACAACCGTTTGCAAGGTAGACGGAAAGGATAAGGAAAGTGCCTGGTCAAACTCTGCAACCATAACAACAGCAAAGAGAGACTATAAGGTCAACTATAAAATCGACAACGAGAAAGCCGCCGATATCAGTGTGCGGCACCTCGGCAATGTTAATATTAAATCGGGCGATGAGATCAATGAAAGCGATATTATTAAAATCAGAGTTTCGCCAAAGAACCGGCACTTTGAACTTGTGTCGCTGACTCTTGATAACGGCGGAGAAGAGACTGTATTCAGACCCGACAGCAACGGCAACATAGAGTGCGCGTTTGCACTGGGCGGCGAAGCTAACATATTCGTATCCACACGAAAAACATTCGATTCGGCTGAGGTCATCTTTGTCGGCGAATATAAGAACGGCGAAGACCTTCTCGGAACAGTTACCGCAAAGGTCGGTGAAACAGGTCTGCCTGCTCCGGGCGGCACGGTGACCGGCGATGTAACATTTACCGCCGTTCCGCAAAACGGCTATACACTGAAGTCGTGGAGAATAACAGATGCCGAAAACAATACGGATATTGTTAACGCGGCAGGCTCAAATACCTACACGCTTACCCTTGGCTCAACAAGATACACCGTCGAAGCGGAATTTGAAAGAGTTTCCGAAACCGACAGACCCGTGAAGCTGACCTATTCCGTTGCAAGCGGCAACGAAACCGGTATGGCGGCAACAAAGCAGACCTATCAGTCCGGTACCGCTGTTCCCGTGGGAACAAAAATCAACTTCATCGCTCAGGCGGCAGAAGGCTATAGGGTGCAAAAGCTCGTTATCACCAAAAACGGAATTCCCGACACGGTAATAACAGATAACAGGCTTTACGATATGTACGAGTATGAGCTCACCGTTGATACCCAAACCGATATCAAGGTATACTTTACGGAGATCGAAAAATATACGGTCACAGTTGATATGCCGAATAAGAACGCCGAAATTACCGTTAAAAACGGGACATCGGATTTTGAAAGCGGTCAAAAGGTCAATTTCGGCGATGAAATCACCGTAACCGTCAAGCCGAAGGATGGATACCGTCTTGCCGACACAGAGAGCTGGTCCGATAACGGCGACGGGAGCTATACCTACAAGACCGGCAGAATCAAGATGGAAACGCATATCCGTGTGGCGGTAGAGGAAATTCCGGAATACACCGTCACCTTCCCGACAATGATCGAGGGCTGTGTGCTGACAGTGCGCAGCAAAAATGAAAAAATCACAAGCGGCAGTAAAATTCGTGAAGGCACAATTCTTGTTGCGAGTATCGTGCTTGAGCCGTCATATATCCTCAAAGGCTGGTACATCGGCGGCGAATTCAGTCCCGAAACCAACAAGACCGAAGTTTCCTTTACGGTGGACGGAGACACCCTTCTTTCCGTAATCGTTGAAAATGTAAAAGGCGACAAGGGTGATACCGGCATCGGAATCAAATCAGCAATTATTGACGAAAGCGGAAACCTCATTATTACTCTTACCGACGACACGGTGTTAAACCTCGGAAAGGTCACCGGAGATAACGGAAGTCAGGGCGAACAAGGTGTTCCCGGTGCCGCAGGAGTAGGAGTTAAATCCGTCGCAATTGATGAAAACGGAAATCTGGTCATAACACTTACAGACAACAGCGTGCATAACCTCGGGAAAGTGATCGGAGATAAGGGTGCCCCGGGCGAAACAGGTGCTCCCGGTGCCGCAGGAGTAGGAGTTAAATCCGCTGTGATTGACAAAAACGGAAATCTGGTCATAACTCTCACAGACAATACCGTGCATAATCTCGGAAAGGTAGTCGGAGATAAAGGCGAACAGGGCGTGAATGGCGTTGGTGTTAAATCCGTTATGATTGATGAAAGCGGCAATTTGATTATCACTCTTACCGATGAGACCGTACACAATGCCGGACGGGTGACCGGAGATAAAGGTGACAAGGGCGATACGGGCAATGTCGGAGTCGGTGTAAAAACCACCGAAATCGATGAAAACGGCAATCTAATCATCACCCTTACCGACGACACTGTGCATAACCTCGGGAAAGTAGTCGGTGCAAAGGGCGAAGCCGGTACTGCAGGAACCAACGGCATTAACGGTACCGGAATCAAGTCCGCTCATATCGACGCAGACGGTAATCTTATCCTCACCTTTACCGACGGAGTTATAACCAATCTCGGAAAAATCGTCGGAACGGACGGGAAAGATGGTGTCAATGGTAAAGATGGTACCAATGGCAAAGATGGCAAGGACGGAAAAGACGGTCTCGGTATTAAAGGATGCCGCATTGACGACGGTGGAGACCTGATAATAACCCTGACCGACAACACAACGCTGAACGCCGGCAACATTTCCGCGATCAGCGATAAAGTCAGTGTTTCCAAGCCTCTTGCAACCGCAGCAGTTTCTCTTTCCGGAGTGTCTCTTCTTTGGAATATTGTTTCGCTTGTTGCGGCGATTGTAAGGAAGAAAAAACTAATTTAATTCGGATGATTGTTCGAATTTAAAAGGATGCAAGACCTCCGGCTAATCGGAGGTCTTGTGCTACGATCCGTACAAAAAATGTAATCCATAAAGCCAAGAAAGTGCCGCCGACCCGCAATAATGTATAAGTCGGCGGCACTCTTGGATTGTTCTTGGCTTTCAACAGTCGAAAGTCAGTTGTTTTCCGTATATACTTGCCTGCGTAATTTATCTCTGCTGTTATAAAAATATACTATGTGCTTGTGCATTTTACCCTTTAGTTTTTCTGACTATAACTCTGTCACACAAAGCAAGAATACCCGGCAAAACAAATAGGATCAGGAACATGGCAGAAGCACATCCAACCGACAAAGTGCGAACGATCTGCTCAATGGTTGGATTGCCAAACAGCGGACCTATAACGGCAGTAATCAGCACCATAATTGTACCGGAGGTCAGAATAGTATGTATACTCCCCTTATATGCAGCAACGATTGCTTCGCACACTGAAAGTGTTGCTCGCATCTCACGATAATAGCTTGTAAACAGAATTCCGTAGTCGATGGTTGCTCCCATCAGAATACATTCAACAATGAGGAGCGCCAGATAGTACATTGAGCCGCCGATAGCTCCAAGCGCCGAGACTGTAATGAACACACCGCACTGTACGATCAACACAAGAATTGCAGGTACGGCGAGCGACCGGAATGTCAATGCAACCACGACGAAGATGGATACAGCGGTAAGCAGTGTGATGAGCAGCAGTTCGCGGCTGAAGCCGGACTCCATTTCATTCACCATTGCACTGTTTCCAATAAGATGATATTCACCGGACAGCTTTTCATCGCATATTTCGGTTATTTTTTTTACAAACGCCGAGGTTTTCTCCGACTCAACCGGCAATTTGGTCGTGACGGTCATCCTCGAATGCTTTTCGCCCTTAAGCTGTCGTAGCCCGTCATCAAGCTGCTCTCTTGCCTTTGCAATGCCGTCTTTCTGTTTGGCGGAAAAAAGAGACGAAAACGATTGCTCGGAAGCCAACTTTTCAATGTACTTTACCAACATTTCCGGAGACATGGCAATCTGTGCGTTTCCCTGTTTCAAGCTCGCACTGTACAGATAGAGCAGTTCAACTGTGTTCTCATTAAATTTGTCGCTTATTCCGCCGAGGAATTCCGCCATTTCCTCAGCCGTGAATTCCTTGCCGCTTACAACAGCGTCGGTAATCGTCTTTGTCTGATATATTTTTGCCTTTGCCGTATCGTCAAGCACAGCGGCATATTGAGGATTCGGGATAACATTCTCCGTAAGAAATGAAACAAATTCATACAGCGACATGGTTTTGTCCGGCGCGTATTCCGACCCGTAACGAAGCATAAAGAGCTGCGTCACCTGCTCTGCATTCATACCGAGCGACTGCGCGAGTGCGGCAGGCGGCACGGGAGCGGTCAGTGAATCTTTGTCTGTCAGAGGTTTCAGCGCTGCAAGCTGTCCCGCCGCAGCTTGGTCTATATAATCGGAGAACATCGGGTCAGCCGCCACTGTGCCCGAAAGGAAGCCAAGAAAATCAGACAGTGTCATAGGCGCTGTCTTGCCGTTTGCATGGTAGTGATAATAAACGAGATGCAGCAGTTTTTCACTTGCCTGTAAGCCTCCGCCCATCACCGAGAGCATATCCGACATTTCTTTTACGGAACATTGCTTGCCGATCGTCGTAGGATAGGAAACAACGCTCTTCACCCCGTCCTTTTTTTCCAGAACCGACGCAATCTCCGCAATCTTGTTTTCGTCTGCGTTCTCATAAAGCAGGACAAGTGTGTTGTCTTTCGGAAAAACATCGGCAATCATGTCCTTCTCGGACAGTGTATAGACGGTTTTCGTCCCGTACTGCAGATAGCCTGTGCCGATAAACAGCAGAACGAACAGTACCGCGATAACGCCGCGGAAGCGGTAGCTGAAACCGCCCAGCACCGCCGAAAGACCTTTCTTATGCGCTTTTTCCGTTCGCTTTTTCTTTTCGGTTTTTTCAATCGGCTTATGCGACAGCAGTATAAGCGCCGGCAAAACGGTGAACACGCACAGCATGCTGAACGCAACGCCCTTTGCCAATACAATACCGATGTCCGCACCGATTTTAAAGCTCATAAATACCAGCACCAGCAGTCCGACGATCGTGGTTACGGCGCTGCCCGTGATCGAGCCGAAGGCGGCGCGCAGGGCGTTTTCCATTGCCTCCTTACGATCGTCGGTTTTTTTCAGCTCCTGCCGGTAACGGTTCATCAAAATTATGGAATAATCCATCGACAGCGCGAGCTGCAGCACCGCCGCAATACCGAAACTGACATCCGAGATTTCTCCGAGAAAGAAGTTTGTTCCGAGGTTCAGCACAACGGCAATGCCGATTGTGACAAGGAACAGTATCGGTTCAAAATATGAGCCGCAGGAGATGAGCAGAACGACAAGAATGATTCCGAACGCCGCAAGATATACCGAAAGCGGAATGTCCGGAGCCGAGGCGTCGTCGTTCTTCACCGTGACCTCATAGTCGGAGAACTTTTCTTTAATCTGCTTTTCAACGGCTGCCTCCTCCCGGGTGTCATATCCGTATTTGGTGTTGAGAATATAGAGGGTATATTCCCCGCTGTTATAATCGCCGCTGTCCATGTCATAGGTCACGCTGTCTACATTCTCAATTGCGGCAAGCGCATCTTTTAATTCTGTCTTTTTCTCACTGCTGATACTCTTGAACATCACCCGAATCGTGTAGGATTCCCCCATCGTCGGAAATTCCTTTTCCATAAGAGAAATACCTTGTTTCATCGAGGAATCGTCCGGCAGATATTTGATCATGTCCGAGTTTACGCTGACCTTCGGTATCAAAAAAGCGCAGACCGCTGTCAATATCAGCATAGCGGAAAGAATGATGTTCCGTTTGTTTACAACAAAATTTGTAAGCCTTTTCATAAGCACACCTCCCTGGTTACTGTTGACAAGTCCTTGTGTCTATAGTATAATTACAATCAGATGTAAAGTCAACAGACTGTTCATTTTAAAAAAGCAGGACGCAAACACAACCAAGCGCCTATGCTTTGAATTAAACAAATTTGCATCATTTGTTAGCCGAAAGGAGAGTCTATGGAGAACCAAAGAGTGCGGCTGAGTAAGATGCTGCTGAAAAACGCATTGATAAAGCTGCTGAAAGAAAAGCCTCTTGAAAAAATCACTATCTATGAGTTGTGTGCCGAAGCCCAACTTAACCGGGTCACATTCTATAAATACTACGGCAGTCAGTATGATCTTTTAACCGACATTGAAAATGACTGTTTTCGTAAATTAGAAGAAATTCTATCCGACAACGTCTCTGACAGCGAGGACTGCCTGTGTCGTATGTTGAAGGCTCTGCTTGACGATGAAGAACATTTCAAGGTCCTTATCAATTCCCTGCCTGACAAGGATTTTTCAACCAAGCTGTTCGACCTGCCCACTATTAGGAAGCAGCTTGATATGGCGATTCCCGTAACTTTCACAGAGGAAGAACGGAACGAACTCTGCCTTTTCTTTTATCAGGGCGGATATGCAGTGATACGGGAATGGCTGAATCGTGAGAACCGCCAGTCGCCGAAAAAGATGGCGGTATTCCTCAACGGTGTTATACGCAAGCTGACACAGTGATTCATATTTACGGAAACTGACCGGCAAAAACAGCGACACGGAACATTCCCTGCCGCTGTTTCTACGCTACTTTATTTTCATGTCTGTCGGGAACTTCACCGCTACAGTCGTTCCCTTTTCCGAACTTTCCTCTACCCGAATCTCACCGCCGTGCAGTGCGACGATCTCCCACACCAACGAAAGTCCCAATCCCACACCGCCGTTTTCTCTGCTTCTGGATTTATCCACCCGGAAAAATGGCTGAAAAATGCTTTCTCTGTATTTCTCCGGTATGCCGCAGCCGGTGTCTGCGACCCGAATGACTAGCCGATTTTTTTCATCGGTGATCGCAATACGCACCGTCCCGTTCGAGCGATTGTAACGTATAGAATTTTCGGCCAGATTAAAGAGCATACGATAAATCAGCGTGTCACTGCCGATCATAACCCCCTCACCTGTGCTTTCAAGTATTATTCCGTTTCTGTCCGCAAGCGGAACAAGGTCTGCAAAAATCTCCTCAACCATAGGAGCTAATTCAATACGGTCTGTGCAGGACACCGTCTTGAGATCACTCATTTCAAGCAGCGTTTTCGTCATTTGCGTCATGCGTTCGGTCTGTTCACGCAGCAGGCGCAGAAAATCCGCCGTTTCCGGCAACACCTCGGGATGCTCTGCGGAAAACAGCTCAAGCTGTGCCTGCATCAGCGAAAGCGGCGTGCGCAGCTCATGAGCGGCATTTCCCGTAAACTGCCGCTGCGCGGTAAAGCCTTCGTCAAGACGTTCCAGCATTTGATTGAACGACCGGCTGAACTGCCGGAACTCCGGCAGTACATCTTCGCTGATCTTCATATCTGTCAGATTGTTCAGCTGAACCTTTTCCACTTGAGAAGTAAAAGTGCGCAGGGGCTTCAGCGCGTGTCCGCTTAAAAAGTACGCAAGCACACCGCCGAGAATCGTTACCGCTGCCGTGATATACCAGTTAGTGGTGATAAATGATTCCTGCGCCCCGTGTACAACAATGGTCAATTCCTCGTCGAGCTTCTTTTGCTCTGGATCAAAATAATCAGGTTCTCCCCTGTCCGTGTCCCCGTAGCCCGTAATATAAGAGCCTATGGAATCCATATAATGCCTGCCGGAATATCCGATCAGAACATTCATAAAAACACAGGTTGCTCCGATAAGAAGTACCGTCATTAAGGTGATCCGCCATTGCAAGGATAGCTTTTTCACAACTTCTCTTCCTCCATAACATACCCTTCCCCGATTCGGTTGCGAATAGGGTCGAAACCAAGTGCGGCACGCAGTTTCTTCCGCAGTGCGGAAATATGTACCCGAATCGAATTGCTGAAATTATCCACGCTGTTGTCCCATACATGGTCAAGCAGTTCTTCCTGACTGACGGGACGCCCCTGATTGAGCAGAAGGTATTCAAGTATCCCGATTTCTTTACGGGTAAGTGACAGTTCCTGTCCGCCGGCGGCGGCGATACGGGTCTTAGTGTCAAAGGAGAGCTCACCGCAGGTAAGAACCACATCATTCTGTGTAAACTGACGACGGGTAAGACTGCGTATCCTTGCTTCCAACTCCTCTAAATGAAAAGGCTTTGCCAAATAATCATTGGCTCCGGCATCCAGCCCCTCCACCTTGTCTGCGACCTCACTGCGCGCCGACAAAATCAACACCTTCGTATCTCTGTCGTTTTGACGCAGCGTTCTGAGCACCGTCATCCCATCCGCCCCCGGCAGATTCAAATCCAGTAAAGCAAGATCGTATCGCTCCACACCGAGCAGTTCGATCGCTTTGTTTCCGTCATGGCAAAAATCCACGCTGTAAGCGAGTCGTCTGAGACTGCGGACGATCGTCTCACATAACGCGCGTTCATCTTCAACTACTAAAATATGCATAGGAAATCTCCTTACGTTGTTTTTCCGGTTCTTCGACTTTATTATACCGCGAAAAAATGCTTGCTCACAAGGGCATTTTTGCGAGACCGTCAATACCACAGTCGTGCGCAGCACGGGGAGGTGATAGCCGTAAAGGCTTGCGCAGAAAGACTTTCTGTGGATATTATACCACACGGAGATAAGTTTTTTGTTAAGTTTTCGTTCTTAACAGGGATTTTATATCCTTTGTGATACAATGAGGACACAAAAGGAAGGGGTGACCGAATTGATTCGATCGAAAAAAACCGTTTTTCAGGCTGCGCTGCTTATCTGCGGAACTGCGATGCTGTGTTACGGAGTCTGGCGCGGAGAGGCGGATACCGTGCTAAGCAAGGCGGTCCGGCTGTGTTTGGAGTGTGTGGGAATTGGATAACAAAAATGCGAAGAAGAAAAAAGGCAGCGTATCGCAGTTTCTCTCACGCTTTCGGGGACTGTTCCAAGCAGGTGCAGCACTGCTGACCAACCTTCATCTGCCCAATTTCTTGAAGGGCGGAATTTATCAAGGGAAAGGAAAGGCTGTCTGTGTACCGGGACTTAATTGCTATTCCTGCCCGGCGGCATCGGGTGCCTGTCCGATCGGCTCGTTTCAGGCAGTGGTGGGGTCGTCGAAATTCAACTTTTCCTACTACATCACAGGATTTCTCATTCTGCTCGGTGTGCTGCTTGGCCGCTTCATCTGCGGTTTTCTGTGTCCCTTCGGATGGTTTCAGGAGCTGCTGCACAAAATTCCGACCAAAAAGATCTCCACCAAAAAGCTGAAGCCGCTGACCTGCATAAAATACGCTGTTCTGCTTTTTATGGTGGTTTTGATGACAATGCTTATCACAAACGATGTTGGCATGGGAGATCCGTTCTTCTGCAAGTACCTTTGTCCGCAAGGAGTACTTGAGGGAGCGATACCTCTCGCCGCCGTCAATTCCGGCATACGCGCCGCACTCGGTGCGCTCTTTTCGTGGAAGCTCGGTATTCTGATTACAGTAATCGTGTTGAGTGTGCTTTTCTACCGCCCGTTCTGCAAGTGGCTGTGTCCGCTGGGCGCGTTTTATGCGCTGCTTAACAAGGTATCACTTTTTGGAATGAAAGTTGATAAACACAAGTGCGTTTCCTGCGGAAAATGTGCAAAATCATGCAAGATGGACGTGGATGTAACCAAAGCCCCCGACCACACCGAATGCATCCGCTGCGGCATGTGCGTCCGTGCCTGCCCCACCAAGGCCGTAAGCTTCCGCTACGGCTTCGGCAACGAAAAAGAAAGCGATCGTCCCGCAGAAAAGACGGAAACAACAAAACAAATATCCGATACAGAAAAGGAGTAAACACAATGAAAACAACAAGAATTTTAACCGTATTGACCGCCTTCCTGCTGATATTCAGCCTTGCTGCCTGCGGCACAGGCAAAGACAACAAGAAAGATGACGGAAACAAAAAGGCAGCAATTGCAGCTCTTATGGCAATGGAACCCGGCACGAAGGACGAAGCAACCGAGCTTCATCAAAAACTGATGGAGCAGGAAAATGCAATTCTTTCCGAAAACAGCGCTCTTTGGGAGAAGGTGTTTCTCTCTGCCAATAAAGGCACAGCAATGATCGAGGACGGCGGAAACTACGGAGATTTCCTGCTTAAAACTATCGACGGCGCCAAGGACCAATTCAAGGCAGATGAGCTGAAACTGCTTAAAGAAGGCGCCGAACAGATCCGTGAGATCGAAGGAAAGCTGACGGTTCTTGAGCAAAAGTTCCCCGGCTGCGGAAAAAAGCCGTCCGACGGCGATATGAGCGTTCCGGCAGAGAACGGCAAACCGACAGAAAAAGGCGATCTGATGAAATTCCCCGCATTTGACGGTAAGGATCTTGACGGAAATGAAGTGAAGAGCAGCACTCTGTTTGCGGAAAACACCGTTACCGTAGTAAACTTCTGGTTTACCACCTGCAGCCCCTGCGTGGGCGAGCTTGCCGACCTGGAAGCGCTGAACAAACAGCTTACCGAAAAAGGCGGTGCGGTAGTCGGAATCAACTCGTTCACTCTTGACGGGGATAAAACGGCGATAAGCGATGCAAAGGATATTCTGACGAAGAAGGGTGTATCCTACAAAAACATTTGGTTTGACTCAAAAAGCGAGGCCGGTGAATTCACTTCCGGACTGTACTCCTATCCGACCACATATGTAGTTGACCAAAACGGCAACATCGTTGGCGAGCCTATCGTCGGTGCGATAACCGCCAAGAAACAGGCAGAGACGCTGCAAAAGCTTATCGATCAGGCCATTGCAAACAGTAATGGCTGATGAGTATCAATCTTCCGGCACAAAGTCAATAACACTTATTTTCAAAAAGGCGAGGGCGGATATCCCTCGCCTTAAACTATTCGGTTGTTTTCGACTCCTCTTTACGGCTTTCCAAAACCTGACGTTCGAGCGCCGACTGTTTAGCGAGAATGGCGTTTACCTTATCATGGCGGATATTGTTCAGAGCTTCTCTTAACAGTTTTTATTTCTTTCATAATAACTATTCCTCTTTCTGATTCTTCTTTGAGTTACGCAAAAGACTCTGCGGGCTTTTTGAGTAGCGAAAGGCTGATCTTCACCACTCGGCTGACAAAGCGAATGATTTCCTTTTTGCTATACTGATCATAGCCCTCCACAACAACATGCATCAAACCGTTTGACAGGTGGGTATACATCATCTCAAGCTCCGCATCCCCGGCCATAGGCAGTTCCTTTCGCCAGTAAGCAATACTGTCCTTTTTGGCGAGTGCAATCATTCGCTTAAGGATTGTGGAACTTGTGTTTCCGAGAATCAAAGCCCTGCAAGCCTCCCGGTTCTGATCGATCATTTCGTAAATAGCTTCTATAAGAGCCGTAACATCAAATGAGTTTACGTAACGAAGGGACTGTTCAAACGCTCCGATAAGCTCGTTTTCAATACTCCCCAGCAGTGCAAAGCAATCGCTGTAATGAGCGTAGAAGGTCGCCCGGTTCAGCTGTGCCAACTCGCACACCTCTTTTACGGTAATTTTGTTGACCGGTTTCTCTTTCAGCAGTTTTAATAAAGACTGCTTAAGCACCATTTGTGTATAGCGTTTCCTGGCATCTGTTTTCCCCATTCAAATTTCCTCCGAAAAAAGTTTACAAAGTTTGGCAGCACTTCCGTAGGTGATGTTGCTTTTCTTTCAAATAGACTGTGATTGCCGATTGCTTTTATCTTTTATATTTAGTATACTATACTTGTGAAAGATAGTCAACATCTGTATGGATATCTCAAGGAGGTTTTCTGTATGTATAACAGATATTTGATTACCGGCGCCACCGGTTTTCTCGGTCGGACAGTGGTTGAGAAACTGGTACGCCGCAATGTACGGGTAGACGCATTGGTGCTGCATAATGACCCTTATGCGGCTTTATTGCCGGGAGAGGTTCATGCAGTCGTCGGCGATGTATGCGAAGATGCCTCGCTTGAGCAGTTCTTTGCAGACGCTGATGACAAAACCTGTGTAATTCACTGCGCCGGCATTATCTCCGTCGCCTCAAGATCCGGTTCAAAGCTCTATCAGGTCAATATAGGCGGCACCTGTAAGGTCGTCCGGCAATGCCTGGAGCATCACATAGGAAAAATGATCTATGTCAGTTCTGTACATGCCATACCGGAAAAACCGAAAAATTGCGTCATTACAGAGGATTGCGAGTTTTCTCCGGGACTTGTAGACGGCGATTATGCCAAAAGCAAAGCAGCTGCGACGGAATTGGTCTTTAGTGCAGCACAGCAGGGGCTTAACGTCAGCATTGTTTTTCCCTCCGGAATCATCGGTCCCGGTGATGTGTCAGGCGGAAGCTTTACATCAATGGCAAAATCCTTCCTTGCCGGGAGGCTGCCCTTTGCCGTGCGCGGCGGGTATGATTTTGTAGATGTACGGGATGTGGCAAAAGGAATTCTGGCTTGCGCGGAAAGCGGCGAGTCGGGTAAGGGTTACATTCTGTCCGGACATTACATAACCATCCGCAGAATGCTGCAGATCGTCGGAAAAGCAGCCAAGCTGATATATCGTCCCATTTGTTTGCCGTTAAAACTCGCAAAGCTTGCCGCACCTTACTTTGAACGCCGTTGCCTGAAAGAGAAAAAGCCGCTTTTCTTCACACCTTATTCTGTTGCTGTTCTTGGTTCAAACGGACGGTTTACTCATAATGCCGCAACGGAGAGGTTTGCATATCGACCGCGCCCGATCGAGGAGACCTTGCGGGATATGACAGTCTGGCTTGTCAGTCAAAAGGCTAAAGCCGGCAGCGCAACTTAAGGTGGAGGTGCTCATTTATAAAATCATTCTTACCGACTCCTCCCGGCACATCGCTTCAGACTTTGTCGCCTTGCTTTTCTGATGTTCATGTAGTATAATAAAGGCAGATCAACCGTTCTTTCCGTCTGAAAAATGACCCGGGCACCCCCGTGCCTCTGCATTTACCCGTACTCCCGGCATCGCAGCAGGATCCTATCGTTTTCAAGCCTCGGCGCGGCTTTTCATCTTTCCCGCCTATTCTTCATTTAACAAACAGAGGTTCGATTATGCTCAAGATACTGTTAGTGGAAGACGATAAGACAATCGTCGCCAACCTGACCGAATATCTGAACGGTGCAGGATATATTGTCCGAAGCGTGTCCGGACAGACTGCCGCTATGGCGGCGCTGGCGGAGGAAAAGGCGGATCTGGTGCTTCTTGATGTGTCGTTGGCGGAGGGCAACGGCTTTTCCGCGTGCAGAGCGATCAAGGCCGAATTTGATATCCCCGTCATTTTTCTGACCGCCTCCGGCGATGAGTACAGCACCGTTACGGGCTTTGACCTGGGTGCCGACGATTATATACCGAAGCCGTTTCGTCCGCGAGAGCTTCTTTCCCGCATCAAAAACGTTCTCAGGCTTACAGGCAGCACGGGAAAGACCGTAAAACTCGGCGATGTGGTGGTGGATACCGAAAAGGGCACGGCAATGAAGAACAACAAGGATCTGTTTCTTTCTGCGCTGGAATACCGTCTTCTGCTGGCTTTCATCAACAATCGGGGGATCGTGCTGACACGCGAACGGCTGCTTGACTCAATGTGGGATGTTGCGGGTACATATGTAAACGACAATACGCTGACGGTATACATCAAGCGTCTGCGCGAGAAGATCGAGGACGACCCTGCCGAGCCGAAAATCATTCAGACGGTTCGCGGGATCGGATACAAGGTGGACGCATGATGAAGCTGCTGAAAAACAAAGGGGTGCGCGGTGCGCTGCTGTGGCAGCTTTCCGTTGCCGTAATTGCCTGTTCCCTCTGCTTTCGGTTCGACCTCCGTGCCGGACTGACGGCTGTCGTTCTTTCTATGCTGCTTATGATGATATACTGCATAGGCACATATAAAAGGTATCGAAGGATTGCCTCCCTTGCGGATGATATCAATCATGTTCTGCACGGCGACAGCCCGATTGATTTTGATAATTATTCGGAGGGCGAGCTGAGTATCCTCCACAGTGAGATCTATAAGATGACGGTTCGTCTGCGTGAGCAGCAGCAAAAGCTCATAAATGACAAAAAATATCTGGCAGATTCCTTAGCCGACATATCCCACCAGATCCGCACACCGCTGACCTCGATAAATCTGCTGGTAGAACGGCTGTCGGCATCCGGTCTGACCGATGAGTGCAGACATCAGCTGACAAACGAGCTTTATGGGCTGCTCGGCCGCATCGACTGGCTGATCACCACCCTGCTGAAAATTTCAAAGCTGGATGCCGGAACGGTAAGCTTCAACAAAGAAACGGTCAGCTTGGCAACGCTGATAAAGAAGTCCTGTTCGCCCCTGCTCATCCCCATTGAGCTGCGTGGGCAGGAACTTATCATCCGCGCCGAGGGGGATTTTTATGGGGATCCCGCATGGACAAGCGAGGCTGTCGGCAACATTGTGAAAAACTGCATGGAGCATACGCCGGACGGAGGCAGAATCGAGATCGACGCAGCCGAAACCGCCCTATATTCCGAAATCGTGATCAAGGACAACGGCACGGGGATTTCTCCGGAGGATCTTCCGCACATTTTTGAGCGCTTTTATAAGGGCAAGGATTCCGACGGTAAAAGCTTCGGCATCGGGCTTGCCTTATCACGCATGATCATTGCGGGACAGAAAGGCACCGTCAAGGCGGAAAATCGGAAAAACGCGGGCGCCATGTTCACCATCCGCTTTTATAAGGGAACCGTCTGACCGGCGGCTCCCTTTTTTCAAAGTGACGGATCCGTCACTTTGAAGTCACCGCCGTGTCATCCGTATAAAGTAAAATGAGGATGTAAAAAGCGAAAGGAGTGTTTCAGAATGGAAATATTGCGGGTTGAAAACCTTACAAAGGTATACGGAAAAGGTGAGAACGAGGTGCGGGCGCTGGACGGCGTATCCTTTTCGGTGGAGAAGGGAGAGTTTGTCGCCGTGATCGGTCCGTCCGGCTCGGGCAAATCCACACTGCTTCACATCCTCGGCGGTGTGGACCGGCCTACAAGCGGCAGGGTGCTTATGGACGGCAAGGATGTGTACGCGCAGAACGAGGAACAGCTTGCCATCTTCCGCCGCCGTCAGGTGGGACTGATCTACCAGTTTTACAATCTCATCCCCGTGCTCAATGTCACGGAGAACATCACGCTCCCCGTGCTTATGGACGGACAGAAGGTCAATCAAAATCGACTGGCTGAGCTGATGACCACTCTGAAGCTTACCGGCCGGGAGAACCACCTACCGAATCAGCTCTCCGGCGGCCAGCAGCAGCGGGTGTCCATCGGTCGTGCTCTGATGAATGCGCCCGCGGTGGTGCTTGCCGATGAGCCGACAGGAAACCTTGACTCCAAAAACAGCAAGGAGATCGTAGACCTTCTCAAGATTTCCAACGAGAAATACGGTCAGACGCTCATTGTTATCACTCACGATGAAAGCATTGCCCTTCAGGCAGACCGCATTATCTCCATTGACGACGGAAAAATCACGAGAGATGAGGTGATCCGCAGATGAATGTTTTCAACAAGGTCACCTTGGCTTCGCTGAAGCAGAACCGGACAAGAACCGTTGTTACGATCATCGGCATTATGCTCTCAGCCGCTATGATCTGCGCCTCAACGACTTTTGTTGCCAGTATGCAGAGCTTTGTACTGAGATATACGGTTTACAAAACCGGAGACTGGCACGGCGCTGTTTATGACGCCGCATACAAGGATTATGAGGATATCGGCGGCTCCGGAAAGGTTGCGTCCGCCACCTATGCGCAGGTTCTCGGCTATGCAAGGATAAACAGCGCCAACGAGCGCAAGCCGTATCTGTATGTCCTCGGCGGCGATGCGGCGTCCGGATACTTTGAAACCATGCCCGTGCATCTTACCGCAGGAGAGCTTCCGAAAAGCTCCTCGGAGATCATTTTGCCGGAACACCTTGCCACTAACGGAAAGGTGAGCTATAAAATCGGAGATACCGTCACCTTTGAGGTCGGTGACAGAATTCTTGACGGCAAAAGGCTGGGACAAATCAACCCTTTTTTCACCTATGACAGCGAAATTCAAGCCGAGGTGAAAAATGACGAAAAGCTCGAAAACACAGTGGCAAGGACATACACGGTCGTTGGCATATATGAAAGACCGGCATTTGAGAATACAGACGCTCCCGGATACACGGCGCTTACCGTAGCCGACAGAGGAGCGGACAGGCAATCACCAATCGACTGCCATTTCAAAATGAAAAAGCCCTCTGCCGTATACAACTTTATGAAAGAGACGGGTTATACGGATGCCTGTCGTTATGCCTACAACACCGATGTTCTTTTATATTCCGGGGTTTCGCGGTTTGACTCGGTTACCGCCACCCTTTACAGTCTTGCAGCTATTGTGATAGGGCTGATCGTCTTTGCATCCGTCTCTCTTATCTACAATGCATTTTCAATTTCCGTATCGGAAAGAACAAAGCAGTTCGGCCTGCTTTCGTCGGTGGGCGCTACCAAAAAACAGCTCAGAAGGATGGTCACATTCGAAGCGTTGGCCGTCAGTGCCATCGGTATTCCGCTTGGTATCCTGGTGGGCATCGGCGGTATCGGCATAACGCTGCTTCTGATCGGAGACAAATTCTCCTCCATCGTCCGTGCGGACATTCCCATGCGGATCTGCGTATCGTATCAGGCTATCGTCATTGCTGCGGCCATCGCACTGATCACGGTCCTGATCTCGGCATGGATACCGTCCAAAAGGGCAACCGGAGTTTCCGCCGTGGAGGCGATCCGCCAGAGCATGGACATCAAGGTAAGCGGCAGGCCCGTCCGAACCTCAAAGCTTGCCTACAAGCTGTTCGGACTTCCCGGCGTCCTTGCCGGCAAGCACTATAAGCGTAACCGAAAAAAGTACAGAACCACCGTCGTCAGCCTCTTTATGAGCATCGTCCTCTTTGTTTCTGCGGCGGCGTTCACCGACTACATGATGGAATCCGCCGAAGGAGGGCTGGCCTCCGATCAATTCGACCTGATCTATGCGGCGGAGTCGGACGCTTCCTCCGCCATGACACCCGATGCGCTTCTGGAGCTTCTTTTCTCCGAGCAGAATGTCACCGGCGGTACCTATACCAAGAAGCAGTTTTTGCAGGGCGATATCTCCCGCGAATATGTCACGGCAATGTATGCCGACCGTTTTGCCGACTTCGGCATGGAGCGTGAGGACGCTGCGCCGAAGGATCTCAGCATCTCCGGTTATCTGTACTTCGTTGCGGACGCCGAGTTCAACAGGCTGCTGGAAAAGTACGACCTGAAGGAAGCGGATTACTATAACCGGGACAAACCCCTGGGCATTGCGCTTGACCGTAATATTGAGTTTGACCGCTGGCTTGAGAAGTTTGTCACAATGGACACGCTCAAGGGCGATGGGTGCGTGATCGAGGGGCTTTACTATGTAGAGATCGACGGATATTACAGAATAGACAGCCGGATCGATGAAAACGGCAATAAGGTCGTCCTCTATCAAAACAGAGACAACGAGAACGACATCATCGAGCTGCCCTATGAGGAATCCTTTGCAAAGTACACGCTGCGGTCCGAAAAAACCATTGAGGAGGCTCCGTTCTTTGTCAGCCGCAGCACGCCGGTAGCCATCAATATGATCTATCCGTACAGCATGCTGGAAAGCGTGGTTCCCGAGGCGGCGCTGAATCAATTCCGCAATACAGAGTATTTCCTTACCTCGAGCAATCACACCGCGAGCTTTGAAAATCTGGCGACCGTGCTGACGGAAAACGGTCTCAGCAGTCGGCAGCTCTTCGACTACGCCGCAAACGCCGAAACGAACCGGAATGTTGTGACCATTATCCGAGTATTTGCCTACGGCTTTATCGTGCTGATCTCCCTGATCGCCGCGGCCAATGTGTTCAACACGATCTCCACGAATATCAGCCTGCGCCGCCGGGAGTTTGCCATGCTGAAATCTGTGGGCATGACGCAGAAGGGCTTTAGCAGGATGATGAACTACGAGTGCCTGCTGTACGGCTCCAAGGCGCTGCTTTTCGGCTTGCCGGTATCCAGCGGCATTACATATCTCATCTACCGTGCAGTCACAACGGCCTATGAAACCTCCTTCCATCTGCCGTGGGCAGCCATCGGCATCGCCGTACTGAGCGTGTTTCTGGTCGTATTCGCCACTATGATGTATTCAATGAGCAAGGTAAAAAAGGACAATCCCATCGACGCCCTGAAAAATGAGAATCTGTAAGGAGGAAAGGAAAATGTACAATAATGAAGCAACCGCACATGGAAAACTCCGCTTGAAATCCCTGCTGATCTGCTGGGGGATCATTCTCGGCGGATACCTTTTGATCCGTATGGTCTTTCTTGTATTCGGGCTGCAGCTGCACCTGACCGCTCAGGGCATCTGCCTTGCGCTGCTGCCGTACTGCTTTGGGGCGCTGTATCTGTGGAAGCGCTGCAAAAAGCAAAAACCGTGGTTTTATGTACTCGGACTCCTGCTTCCTGCCGTTGCCGAGAAGCTGGCACTGTATATCCTCGGCGCATATCTGTGCGGGGTCAGCCCATTCCGTGTCACGGCGGCCATGGAGGCAATCGGAAGGACCGAACCGTATGCGGTACTCTTTACACGGATGCCCATGCGGTATGCAGTCAACCTGCTGTTCTTTAATGGGACATATATTCTTTGCGGCATCGCCTTCCCTGCACTCTGCTTTTTGGGCTTATACTTACTGCAAATAAAGACCGCCCGGCAAACCGGCAGCTTGGAAAGCACCTGAAAGGGGCACCGAAGTTTGGCACAGCATTACCATCACAGGCAGCCGCTCACATGCGGTTGCTTTTTTGTAAAAAGAAAACCACGCGATAGTCGCGTGGTTGAAAAAAGGATAACCGGTGAAAAAACTCCTTTTGTGCTGAAACAGCAGAAACCTGTCAGTCAAAATAACAAAGGCACAAAATGAAATACCACCCGCTTCGCGAGTGGATGTTTATTGCCTAACCTCTCTTGCTGCCCGTAAACGGGTCCGTATATGCCCAATTAACCCAAACGCGGAACAACTCTTTCCGGTTATTGATCCGATCGGAGATTATGCGATTTATCTCGATAATGCGGCGACAGAGCTTTGCGCCGGATCTTTTCATAAAATTGATTCCATCGTCGGGAAAGCCGCTGTAAAGAATCGGTCGGCACATATTCAGGCGTAGAATTCAAGCTACGGTATTCCGTTTGCACAGCATCGTTTTACCTGCAAAAATTGCGTTCTATGGCGGTCCTTATAACGCACAGATTGCGGATGATTCGAGGATTTTTCCTTTTCGGTCTGCTCATATACGATCTTTTCTGAGCTTCGTGTTCATTCTCATAGATATGTAAATGTACGCCTAAAAGCCAGGTCACCTTGGACACAAGTTTCTCACTTGTGGATTAACAACGATTTGGTATGTCGTCAAGGCTCATCTTGGAGCTCCTTTCATAGGAATGGAAATTTGCTCGCCTTGAACGAAAAAGCCTCTGCGGTTTTGAATGATACTCATTTCAAGTTTTTTCTTTTATAGCGTTCCTTACATTCGTCGATGATTTTAATCGCATCCTCTTTGTCGTGATAGTCCCCTGTCGTAACGTCAATGCCTTGGAGAACTTTGTAGTTTTCAAAAAAGTTCCGTATTTCTCTCAAGATGAAATCGGGAAGTTCGTTCAGTTCCCGATAATTTGAGTAGCGCGGATCGCAGTCCACAACGGAAATCAGTTTATAATCGGGTTTTCCTCCGTCAGTCATTTCAAGATATCCGAGAACTCTCGCCGGCACATAACACCCCGGAAAGGACGGATTATCACATACAACCAGAATATCCAGCGGGTCACCGTCGGGTGCCAAAGTGTTTTCAACGCTGCCGTATTCGGTCGGATAAACCATGGAAGCATACAGAACTCTATCCAACTTGATTTTTCCGGTTGTCGGATCGATTTCGTATTTGTTTTTCGAATGAAGCGGGATTTCGATCAATGCTTCAACTATGGTATTCATCACTCAAAAATCCTTTCTGTCATCAGCGTACTGCGGTCATTTTCCGCTGCACCTTTTTTGTTTCTTACCGCTACCACATGTGTAAGGGGTATTGCGGCTGACTTTTCGTTTGCAGTTGCCGTACCGGTTGACAACTGTATCTCGGCAAGTTTCTTCAAGATGCGGACTCGAACCGAACCGTTCGGCATTTTCATTGTCAAAAGCTGACTGTGAAAAATCTCTATATCCAATTTCCCTTTTTTCAGCGCCTGACGGATATTTGGCCCGAGGGATCGACTGCTCATGCCCGCTCGGCGGATACATGTCATGCAGCTTCTCCGGGGTGTATCCGAGGCTGCAGGGCGTTCTTACCGTTTTATGAAAATCGTTGTACAGACTCGCCAAGCGCTCCGCATCCCTGAAAGAATTAAATGTTATACCGAACTCCTTCAGGCAGGCGAAAACATCCTCCGTCCGTCCAGCAATACAGCGCACGATGTCAAAAATATTTTTCAAAAAACAATTTCCGTCGTTTGAGGTTTATGCCTGACTTTTTTCTGACGAGTCTGCAAGGAGAAGTATTTTTTCATCCATGTCATCAAGCACATGAAGGACGGCGGCATAGCCGTCGACAGAAGCGGAAGGCTCTCCCCTTTCCACCTTTCACAAAGTAGCCCGGCTGATCTCTGCCTTCTCGGAAACAGTTTCCGCGGACAGATTTCTCTGTATCCGTGCATGCCTGATTTGTTCGCCCATTCTTTCCGGAATACTCAGTGTTTACTATGGTGCCGAGGCGACCTTTTTTCCATAAAACTCCTTCCCTTGTTGTTTATAATTATATACGACACAAAACCCCATGTCAATATTTATAAAAATCTTTTCACTGAAAACTCTATGCAAAAGCGCTCTGTCAATACAGCAAAAGCGCCATATTTAGTTTTATACTATCACAAGCATACTATATATAGGTTTTTTCATCGCCTTTTACCGCCACATCATGTATACCGACAGTACAAGACTCTTAAGCCGGAGGTGGTGAAATGATCGGTGACTTACAGAAGGTAACTTTACTGAATTTTCCGGGTAAAGCCGCCTGCACGGTGTTCCTGACAGGATGTGATTCCGCTGCCCTTATTGCCATAATCCCAAGCCTGCTTTGCCGCAAGACAGAAAAAAAGATAGCCCTTGATTGCCTTTCATCTCAGCAATCAAGGGCTATCCCTCACTCTTGATATCTAACATCTTTTTTATACCTCTCTTTCCTTGTTTGGTGGCACCTCGCTGTGTCCGCCAAATCTACGCCTCTCTATATATAAACACCGCAGTGCGATGACCTTGCCTGCTGAAACGGCTTGCATTTCAGGCTTAATGTCGTCTTTCGGTGCCGAGACTTTTCTCCCTTAAAACATTATATAAGGGAGCGAGCACTTAGGTCATTGGAATCACCTCTTCCTCTTTGCATCTATAGAATAGCATATTTTCCTCAAAAAAACAATCGGCAGGATATACGAATTCCTACATTCGGTTTTATGCTTATATACAAACTTTTTCTTTTTGTTTTGTATGTATTGACCAATCGAGTTGTTGTGTGTTATAATAATAGTGTTGTGGGAAATCCGGCGGAACAGTACCGTCGGACTTTTTTGTGCAAGAAATATCTTACCGTTTTTTCTTCAAAAACCGTGCTTTCTCCCTCCCAAAAGGGCTATTAAAACAAAAACAGTAGAAAAAGTTACAAATATATGATATAATGTATTTGCTTATCCGGCAAGATCGGTTAAGCAGAAAAGCAATACGAGAAAGGAGATCACGGAAAATGACCAAAAAAGAAATCGTTGATGCAGTTTCCGCAAGTGCAGGTGTATCTAAAAAGGATACCGCCGCTGTCATTGACTCGCTGCTTGCTGCGATTACCGACGCTGTCGTGAAAGGCGACTCTGTCCGGTTCACAGGCTTTGGTACATTTCAATCGCGTAAGAGACCTGCACGCGCAGGGCACAATCCCGCTACCGGTGCCACGATCGACATCCCGGCTTCTACCGTTCCGGCTTTCAAGGCCGGCAAGGCATTTAAGGATGCTCTGAAGAAGTAACCGAAAAAACAGGACTTACAGCACAGAGGTACTGTAGGTCCTGTTTTTAGAAAAAAATAATACGGATCGGACGGTTCTTATGATGGATAAAACACAAACCAGCCCCTTTGAGAGTGCACAGGAATTTCTTGTCATGCGAAATCTTTATGAGTCTGCCGTAAAACAGCTGGCTTTGAAATTTGAAGTGCTGAACAGCGAATTCAACATACAGTATTCACGCAGCCCCATTCATCACATCGAAAGCCGAGTAAAATCTGTGCAGAGCATCATGGCAAAGCTTACAAAGAAAGGTATGCCTTTTACCATTGCCACCGCCAAAGAAAATATTAACGATATTGCCGGTGTGCGCGTTGTCTGCAACTATATAGATGACGTGTACCGTGTAGCCGAAATTTTTGAACGGCAGAAAGATGTGGAGATTCTCAAAAAGCAGGACTATATCAAGGAGCCGAACTACAACGGCTACCGTTCCCTGCATCTCGACACCCGTATCCCGGTATATCTTTCTGACAGAACGGAGTATGTGGTAGCGGAGATCCAGCTTCGCACGATTGCCATGGATTTCTGGGCAAGCCTTGAGCACGACATCCGGTATAAGGTGGATAAGACCAAGCTGCCTGAGGGAATCAACAAGGAAATGTTTAACTGCGCCGAAAAGATAGCGGAAATCGACCGTCAGATGCAGGATATGTACCGCAGAATCAAAGCAGCGGAAAAAGCCGATTAAGCAAAAACAAGAGAAACGCCTTCGGATTCCGTAATTTCCGGTTTCCGAGGATTGCATCGCGCATAATATCGGTTATTCCTTTCATCACATTAGACGGGCAGTCGGTATGATAAATATTAAAGCAGGCGCACATCTCCCTTTGGTACCGGGTCTGTGCACCTGTTGGTTTTCTGTCATTTTTCCTTTACGGCTTTGGCATCGATACAGCCGCACCGGTGTCATATACAAATTTACACGATCAAAGTTGAGGTTTTGTTAGACGGTCATTGAACACCGTGCGACAAAGCCGTATTCCGCACGGTTGCCACTATGCCATTCGGCTGATACGGCAGACATATTTGCCGTTTATCAGGCTGAAGGAGTACTTTCCGTCCGAGCGGTCAATATTGCATATATCCTCAACGCTGCCGCCTTGTTTAAGACATTTTTCCGTCACGGTATAAGGCTTAGTATCAAAAAGCAGCAAAGCTTCTGTCGGTACTGAAACGTTTGTTTCGGGCGGATTATTTTACGCCCGGATTCCGGTGCCGCAGGCATTTGTATTTGTCCTCTGACCGCCTCCGTCCGATGCCGGAGCCGTCCAATCACAACTGCAAAGCACGGCAGGAAATCCGTCGTTATCGATCTCTGCATCCGCCTTGAGTTTGACCCGAAGAGACGGAACGTCGGTCTTGGAGTCAACCTTCCCCTTTTACTTCAAACTCAAGGCTGTTCACCATCGTTCCGGAGAGCTCAGAACCGCGCTGAAATTGAAATGTTGCCTGAAAACGATATCTCTCGTTAGGACTCGGCTTATACTGAGCCGGAATCCGATAAGAATGATCGGCAGTGAAACCACTGTTTATGCTATAGGCTATAGCTGGAAATATAAGCTCAGGCTCCGCTTCAATCTTTTCCCATTTGCCGTCTTTCCGTCGGAACAGTTCATACGACGCACCGTATTGAATCGGCTTTCCGGAGCGGTTTACCCATCGCAGTTCCAGAACAATGTCCGAACCTACCTCACGGACATTGATAACTTCAAAACTTACTCCCGCAGAGTCGCTTTCGGCTTTCAGAAAGCGAAACTGCCCGAGCTCACGAGCCTTGTCCGGTGCCTGTCTGCCGTATCGGATATATATCACCGTCGCAAAAATACAGGCAAACACGGTTATTACGGCAAGAATTAAGACCCATATTGCAGAAACTTTTCGCTTTAACATTTTCGGTCACCTCTTTTCATTAATATCGGAAGCAGGATCAGAACGAAATATCCTGCAGTACATAAAAGATCGGTCAACGCCGGGAACAATCTTGTGCTTTGCGTGAATACATAAAATAACAGGCAGCCTGTCTCAAGGCAGAGAAAAGCAAACGGCAGCCATCGAAGAACCGCGCCGATCGTTCCGGCTTTTCGTCCTCCCCATAGCACGGCGGCGAGCCCCGCGCATAGGAGAGCCGGCGGAGTGCTATACCACAGCCAGCCGGAAAAACTGTGCAGTGTCATATCAAAAAGCGTTTCATACGGTGTTCCGCCGCGGTAAAAGAGCCGGAGCGACATATATACCGTCGTCACAAGGAACATAAAAAAGATATACAGTCCCGAACCGATGCAGGCGACATATCTCTTCTCGCTCCACAGCACAAGAAGCGAGGTCGTGAATATCCAGAAACCGTAAACGGACGTGCTCCAATATGCCGCCGCCCACAGCCCGACCGACGGAAATTCAAGGATGAAAGCAACCAAAAATCCGCCGAGTATTCCGGCAACCGCTGTCAGAAGAAAATGCGCCGGACACCCGCGAAGCAGCGCTCTGCCGAAAATCGGGCTTGCTTCTCTTTTTTCAGGACTGCTCTTTCCCACGGCTCTTTTTCCTTTTAATAATCAGCAAAACGGCAATCACACCTCCGCCGATCAGCACAAAACCGACAAAACCCGCAAGCAGGAAGACCGGATGGAACGGAAGCGATAGCTTTGGAGGGCGGGGATGCTCTGATTCCGACAATGTAAAGGTCAGCTCTTTATCCGGCAGACCCGGCAGGATCAGCTCATAGCCCTTCTCCGTCCCTGAAAAGCTGCCTTGATTGTTTTCGGTCATGTAATACGGTGTGTTTACCACGATTTTCAGCTCTCCGAACTGCGCCCATGTTTTTGCGGGAGAGAGCAGATAGGTGTAGGTATAAATACTCGGCGTGTAGCCTGCATCAATTGCCGGATACAGCGGGGCTGTTACCGTGTTTATCAAAGTCTGTCCCGGTTCCAGCGTCAGGGTATACTCATACCACCGCATCAGAGAAAAGGCGGTTTTTTCGGTGTAAATTCCGCCGTACATCCAATCCTTTAAACCGGCATTCAGAAATGCGACCTGCGCATTAAACCAATCACTCTCCGATATGCCGGAGCTATTGTCGTATCCCCTGAAAGCAAAATCCCGAAATATCATCTGTTCGGAATGTTTCAATGTAATATTGCCGTCAGTTTTCTTTTCACACGCGCCGTTTTCATAAAGTGACCACGCGATACCGTCCTTCGGAAGTTCACCGAAAATATATACGATAAGTGTGTCGCCGTTTTTTGCCCAGCCGGATATTCGGATACTGTCTTTCAGTGCAGCCATGCGGCTCTTTTCCTCCCACAGCACCCGTGTTTTTGTCGGATCCTCACGCAGAACAAAAGCAGCGGTTGCGGCTTGATTTTCGGGATCGATGCCTTCAACGGAATATTGCTGTACCCAAACAGGGAGATCGGGACGGAAAAAGCTGTCCGCGATATATCCGTCTGTCAGCTTCGGCATATCCTCATCTAAAGAGAACTGTGTTCCCCTGTCTTTCAGCGTGTGACGCACGTTAGCCTTGATCAGCTTGCCGTTGACCGCAACGCCGAACCTATCGGTCTCCAAAGCGGCAGTATGCTTGCCGGTATAGGAATCGTAGATATATTCCCCGTAATGAGGCAGATTGCCGAACGGAAAGACAAGCGTGGCTGTCACCGTATAGTCGGCAGGGTTGCGGAAGGTGTACTCAGCCGTGACCTTCCCGGTATAAGCGAGGAATTCTTCGGCGCTGCTATAATAATTTTTCGGAAACTCCTGAACATCGAAGGTTAAAACCTCCCTATCCACCACGAGCGGGCAGTTCTTGTCTTTTATGAGTGAGCCGGTGCTGTCTGTTCCGCTCCAGTGACGCTGAGCGGAGTTGGCATGAGTCGACTGAATAAATACGGCACTGAGCAACAGAACCGTAAAAATCACTGTAATTACTTTTCGTTTCATCTCTTTCCCCCTACACTGCTTTCAGCAAACCGTTAACTGTACATTACTTCCCGATATCTGTGACTGTGCCGATAAATACCGGCAGCCCGGTTGCGTCGTCTATAACGGCATAAACAAACGGACTGTCAAGCGTCACTTTATAAACACCCTCCTCAATGGCGGTATATGCCGTTTCCACAGCGGTCGCCGCACCGACTTTTGCTCCTTATTCGTCCACGGCGATATATGCCTTATGCAGCACGCGGCTGATGAATATGTTGTCGCTGTCGGAAGATCCGAACGCCGAAAAATCCGCTTTTGACGGTTCAAACGGATTTGTCATACCGAGTACCTTCAGCGCACTGTTCATTTCAATGTCATAATCGTAAGAAAACTTCGGTATCTCCGTTTCCACCGGGATATCCTTGGCTTTTTTTATCGTGTCAATAAAGGACTTCCCTGTCACGGAAGCAACATAATCGCTGAGAGAAATATCCTCGTTCGGCAGAAGCGCAGCAAAGCCGTAACCGTTCTTGTAAGGCCTGATAAAACCGGTGGCCTTGCCGTCGTCAAGATAGCTGTGCTCCTCCGAATACATCATCGGAACAGTTTTCTTTGTGCTGTCAATGGCGGTAAAAGCTCCGTCCCCGACCTCGTCCTTTTTATAAATATTCTCCCACTCAGCGTCGAACAGAACGGTGTTGATCAGATACATTACGGCGTCGGAATCAATACTATCAATGATTTTCTCTATCTTGCCGTCGGTATTCTTCTTTACCCGGTTGTTGATATCACGCAGCGTTTTCCCATCGAACGGCGATTTGTATGCCGCAGCACCGTAGTAATCCGCGTTTTTCTGCAAAAAAGTCTTTTCCGCCGTAAATCCGTTATCCCTGAACCAAACAGAATTTGCGATATTCAACTTTGACGTTTTTTCGGAGGGCGGTGTCTTTATATAGGAATACAGATATTCGTTCAGCGTTTCCATGGGAATATCTCCGCCGTCCGTCGTCTTGTCTTCATCACAATTCCCTCCGAATTTTTCTGATCCATGTGCATTGTATGATGTGATCCGAATCACGTCTTCACGCAATTTTTCACTGAATCCGTTGAGATCGTCATAACCGATTGCTCCTTCATTGACTAAGCGGCAAAGGTTAGCGAGAATCTCCGAGCTGCGCATTTCGGCCTGCAAACCGGTGCAGCGTTTATCCCGGCGTATGCGTTTATACAGTTCCCAAAACTTTTTCGCTTCCGAGCCGTCACGACTGAGCAGCTCAATGTATTTGGTTCAGCCTCCCGATATACGCTTCCTGCCATACGGCGATTTTTTGCGAAACAAAAGCTGATCCCGGTTTGAAAACCAATTTGCCTGCATAATTTCACCTCAGCAGTTAAATTATCCATCATTCAAACAGATATCTCTTCAGATGGTCGGCAACCGCTTCGGAAACCTGCTTGACATCTTTACCTGATGTATTGATAAGCAGATCGTAGTTTTCACGTGCTCCCCATTTTTGTCGGCTGAAATAGTTGTAATATCTTGCCCTTCCTTTATCGATAGAGCGTATATTTCTTCTGATCTTGGAATCGGATAAGTTTTCATCCTCCGGGCTTCGTTCCCGGCAGCGTTTCAGTTTGCTCTCTGCATCCGCGTAGACGAAAATACGGAACGGATCTTTTTCCTTCAAAATGTAATCGGCACATCGCCCGACGATAACACAATCGGATCTCTCCGCCAGCTCCTTAATAATATTGTGCTGCTCGGCAAACACAGTAAGACTCCTGTCAAACTCAGTATAAGCATAATATGCCGTATGAAAACTCGTGCCGGCATGAATGGGATAAGAGATATACGGGCGGTCTTCGGTTATGCGTTCCACATATTCCTCGGAGAGCTTTGTGCGCTTGGCGATTTCGGTTACGATCTCCTGATCGTAATAGGCAATTTGCAGTTTCTCCGCAATCCTGCGACCGATCTCACGACCGCCGCTCCCAAACTCGCGTCCTATTGTGATAACCTTTTTCATTTGTCGCACCTCCTGTAGAATGCCGTAAGGCACCGACCTTGCCATGCAAAGCCGATGCCTCGTTTTCTTTTGTCGGCTCGTGGGCTTTGCCGGAACGCCTTTGCCTACGGGTCTGTGTATGAAAGCTTTTCTGTCTCAGTTTGATTTCTTTTCCGCCACGTGGGTTCCGATATATTTTCCGGTTTTAACACGGGCGTCTAGCGGTTTCTTTGCATTTTCGGGGATTATCCAATATGCCCCGGCTTTTTGCGCTCCGATTATGCGTCCGTCTCCGCAAAGAGCAATCACACGGCGTCTTGAAAGGTGCCGGCGTTCCGCCGCTTCAATAGCAGAAATGTATTTTATGCCGTATATCGTTTACATCTCCTCTCTAACTATATTATATTCTCAACTTGGAATAATGTCAAGAGGAAGCAACTGCTTCACGTTTTACATGCAAATTTTCGCTGTTTTTAAATCGCAAGGAGCGGCGAAAGCCGCCGCCCTGCACCGTATGTGTGTCTGTATTCGATTTTTATTTCTGCTTTTTCTTCTTTGCGGTAACATCTGTACCGATAACAGTACCGCCGCTGATGAACAGCAATGCGATCCACAGCATGAGGTTGCGTGTGTCACCGGTTTGGGGAGACTTCGGATCGTCCGGCAGCTTCGCCGTTACGGTGTCGGCTTTGGCGATTTCCTTGGTGCTGTATTTGTCACTGTAATAATTATTGCAGCCGTCGCAGTGACAATACTCGACATTGCCCTCGGAATCCTCGGTCGCCGCCTTTGCGGGGATATGCTTTAAGTCGGTGTGGTTATTCGGGTCAAGCTCTCCGTAAGCCTCTTTGCAAATTTCGCATATCGGCTTTTCTGTGCAGGTTGCCTTTCCGCCGTTGTGGTTTGTGATCACCTTTCCGCAGAGGTCGCAGACATGATCCTTATCCGCGTCCTCGTGGTTGGAGATCGTCTTTCCGCAATAGTCGCAGACATGGTTATTTTTCGTGTCTGCGTGATTGGAGATTGTCTTTCCGCAGAGGTCACAGATGTGATCTTTGTCCGCGTCCTCGTGGTTGGAGATTACCTTTTCGCAATAGTCGCAGACGTGGTCTTTGTTTGCGTCTTCGTGGTTAGAGATTATCTTTTCACAATAGTCGCAAACATGATCCTTATCCGCGTCCTCATGGTTGGAGAATACCTTTCCGCAATAGTCGCAGACGTGGTCTTTGTTTGCGTCCTCGTGGTTGGAGATTGTCTTTCCGCAGAAGTCGCAGACGTGATCCTCATCTGCGTCCTCGTGGTTGGAGATTACCTTATCGCAATAGTCGCAGATATGGTTGTTGTCCGCATCCTCGTGGTTGGAAATCACTTTGCCACAGAGGTCACAGACGTGATCCTGATTCGCATCCTCATGGTTGGAGATTATATTTCCACAAATGTCGCATATGTGGTTTTTATCCTCATCGGTGCAATTATCCGTTTCTACGCCTTCTGTACAGCCGTCTGCCGTGCATTGGCGGGTGTGTGTGCCGTCGCCGTTTGATGTCCATTCGTCGAAGGTATGCCCGTCGTTGACCGTTACGGTCATTTCGGCGGTGTTGCCCGCCTTGTCGGTGACAACGATTTTCTGCTCGCCGTCTGCCGGAGAGAGAACAAAGCTGCCGTTTTCGTCAAGCGTGACCTCTTTTCCGTTCACAGTGACGGTGTCGATATGCTTCTCGTCAACGGTGACCGTCTGCGCCTCGCAGTAGGTCTTGCCGTTTTCTATGCCGGTGATAACGGGGCTTGTTCCGTCAAGCACAATGCCGTCCGAACATATATAATCCGTATTGCCTGCATTATCAGTCAGTCTGACATAGATAATGTATTCGTTATCTGGGTCAATGCCGAACGGTGCGGTGTATGCTGTAAATGCGGCACTTGCAAGTTCTGCTTCGGTCAACTCTTTAGCCGATAGCAAATATTCAATCTTAACGGCATCGCCGCTGTTGTCGGTCGCGGTGATCGTGACCGTCTGCGTGTCCTTGAAGAACAGACCGAAAGTGATCGTGTTGAGGAGCGTTTTCCATTCGTTTGTGTCCAGACTGATCTTGCCCGTCGGCTTTTCGATGTCTTTCCACAGCGCCTTGATCGTCATATCCCTTGCAGGCATCTTCGCGGGAACGGTCGTGTCCCAGTCGATGAAGGCATAGCCCTCTTTCGTCGGGTTGTCAGGGGCGGTGATCGCCGTGTCATAGTCCTGCTCGATAGAATCAATTTCACTGCCGCCTGCGGTATCAAAGGTTATGGTGTACCGATTGATTTCCCACTGCGCCGTGACAGTCATATTCTCGGCGGGCATGGTCGTGGGAATTTCCCTGTCCCAGCCGATAAAGGTATATCCTTCTCTTGTCGGGTCGGCAGGAGCGGTGATAGGTGTGTCGTAATCCTGCGTAATAGAATCAATTTCATTTCCACCGTTGGTGTCAAAGGTAATTGTGTACCGATTGATTTCCCATTGTGCGGTGATCGTCACATTATCCGCTGGCATTGTCGCAGGAATTTCTTTGTCCCAACCCATAAAGGTATAACCCTCTCTTGTCGGGTTAGCAGGAGCGGTGATAGACGTGCCGTAATCCTGAGTGATGGGGGCGATTTTACTGCCTCCGGCGGTATCAAATGTTATTGTGTATTGATTGATTTTCCACTGCGCCGTGATCGTCATAATCTTTGCGGGCATTTTATCGGGGAATGGGATATCCCAGCCGATGAAGGTATAGCCCTCTCTCGTCGGATCATCAGGGACGGTGACGGGCGTGCCATAATTCTGATTGATAATAATATCCTGCTCACCGTTTTCGAGCCTGACTCTGATTACGTACGAAAGGATGTCCCATCCGGCGTACAGCGTCATATTCCCTGGAATCGGGTCGTCAAAGTCCCACATCTGTGTGCAGTCGGCATCCTTATACCAGCCACGGAAGTAGTAGCCTTCCCTTATCGGCTCTTCATAGGGTTTTTGGATACGCTCGTTTTGCTTTTCCTGGCACGTTTCCGCACCGGTCAGTGTGCCGCCGTTCGGATTGAAGGTGACCGTGCAAAGGGGTGCCTCCTCCCACAGGGCATACAGGGTACAGTCCTCCGTTTTGTCATATGTGTACGTGCCACGGCCGTCTTCATCGCCGTATTGCCTGCCGCCCCACTGTTCATCATACCAGCCACGGAAAAAATATCCCTTGTATCGGGGTATCGGCATTTGTTCAAAATTCCCGCCATATGTGACCTGCATTGTGTCCTGCGCCACCGTACTGCCGCTGGCATCGAATGTGCCGCCGTTGGCATCGAGGGTAACGGTGTACAAATGGAGAGTCCACTGCGCTGTCAACGTGATGCTCGTTACGGTATCGTCAGCCGCAAGGTTGGCATATGTGGTTCTCGTAAGTACATTTCCGCCGTCGAATGTCCAACCCGTAAAATCATAGCCGAGTTTTGTGGGATCGGAAACGCCTTCTAAAACAATGTCGTCCCATGTAAGGGTTTTATCGGCGATGGCCGTACCGCCGTTTGTATCAAACTTTACGGTATAGCTTTTTGGCGTCCAATCGGCGGTCAGGTGTATGTTTTGGGTGACATTCTGTGTGAAATCATACGGCGTTCCGCCATTAAGCCAGCCATTGAAGATATAGCCTCTTTTGGTCGGCGAATCGGGCAGCGTTGCCGGGCAGTTTGCCCGTATCTGCGAAGGCACGCCCGAATTAAAGGTGACGGTATATATCCCGGTCGTGGTTCCGTTGAACGTTCCTCCGGTAACCACGCGGGTATTATCGACAGTGCCGTTGAATATGCCGTCGTTAATGGTGCCGCTGGAGGTGACCTTTTCGTTAAATGTGCCGCCGGTAATTGTTCCGGCGTTTTCAACGGGATAATGATATGTGCCGCCCTTGATCGTCCCAAGTCCCGTATTTAAAACGTTACAGTAAAAAACCGTGGCGTTTCTCCCGGCATTTTGAATGGCATCATAATTTGTACACTTCTGTCCGGTCTGAACGGTGCCGCCGTTTGCATTCATTGTGCCTGCATTGCAAATGGCAACCCCGTCGGTGTTGTAGCTGGTCTTGCTTCCGGAAACGGTCGCGTTTCCGCTCATTGTGAATGTTCCGTAGTTTACCACACCGGCGGCGCACAGAAGATCGCTTCCGACACAGCCGGTAATGATTCCACCGGTCATTTCAAACACAGCATTTTTTGAAACATAAATTCCCCCGGCTGCGCTTATTTTGCTCGAGCCATCCACGCAATTGGTAAGCCAACCGGAATTCATAACAAGCTTTCCGCCGCCTGCAACCAAAATGCCGCCTGCTTCTTGGTCACTCGCTTTACCATTTTTAATGTTTCCGGTAATAGGGCCTGCGCCGACCCCAATGGGGCCTGCCAGATCGGCGCCGCTATTTTTTATGGTCAACGTACCGTTTACCACAAGTACGGTGCCGTTGCTTTTAGCGTCTATTGCCTTGCCGTTCAAATCCAGTGTTACGGTTTTGCCGGTAGGGACTGTTAAAGAGCTTCCGCCCCAGGAAATATCGCTGGAAAGGGTTACCGAAAGATTGTTGGTTTGGTTTATAAGGGTTTGCAGTTCGCTCCAGCTGCCGGCGGTTTGTGTTGCCGCCAATGCCGTGGTTGGCACAAGGCAGAATACCATACATAGAGCAAGTATTATACTGAGTATTCGCTTCTTCATTTTGCGTTACCTCCGGGTCGATATGATTTTTTGCGTTTCACGGTAAGCACCGTGCAAACACCGCCGCTGATGAGCAGCAATGCGATCCACAGCATGAGGTTGCTGTTGTCGCCGGTCTGAGGAGACTTCGGATCGTCCGGCAGCTTCGCCGTTACGGTGTCGGCTTTGGCGATTTCCTTGGTGCCGTCTTTGTCGCTGTAATACTTATCACAGCCGCCGCAGTGCCAATACTCGATATTGCCCTCGGCATCCTCGGTCGCCGCCTTGGCAGGGATGTGCTTCAGGTTGGTGTGATTCTTCGGGTCAAGCTCACCGTAGGCTTTGCCGCAAACCTCGCATACCGCTTTTTCGGCGCAGGTTGCTTTGCCGCCGGAGCAATCCTTTGTTTCAAGCCCGTTGCAGCCGTCCACCGTGCATTGACGGGTGTGCGTGCCGTCGCCGTTCGATACCCATTCACCATAGGTATGCCCGTCGTTGACCGTTACGGTCATCTCGGCGGTGTTGCCGGCCCTGTCGGTGACAACGATCTTCTGCTCGCCGTCTGCCGGAGAGAGGGTAAAGCTGCCGGTTTCGTCAAGCCTGACCTCTGTGCCGTTTACGGTGACGGTGCCGATATGCTTCTCGTCAACGGTGACCGTCTGCGCCTCGCAGTAAGTCTTTCCGTCCTCAATGCCGGAGATCACCGGCCGAACATTGTCAAGCGTTACGCGGTCGGAGCGAAGGTATGTTATGTTCAGGCTCTCGTCAACGAGCATTGCATAAACAATATGCTCCCCGCTGGGGTCTATGTGGAACGGCTCCTCGTACCCGCTGAATACGAGGGATTTCAGTTCCTCTTCGGAAAGATCCCGATCGGTCACCAAATAGGAGATAAATACGGTTCCGCTGTTGTCGGCGGCGTTTATCGTTACCTCCTGCGCATCCTTAAAGAACAGCCCGAAGGTGAGCTTATTCAAGAATTCCTGCCATTTATTTATGCCCATGACAATTTCGCCCGTCGGCTTTTCGATATCTTTCCACCGTGCTTTGAGCGTTATATTTTCGGCAGGCATGGTCGTGGGAATTTCCGTATCCCAGCCGATAAAGGTGTACCCCTCTCTTGTCGGGTCGGCAGGTGCGGTAATTGCCGTTCCGTAGTCCTGTGTTATGGTAATATCCGCTTTGCCGTTTTCGGGTTTGACTGTGATGGTATATTGATTGATCTCCCACTTCGCCCAATATTCCTTATTGCCCGTTTCTGTACCGCCGATTGCCGTCACAGGAGAGCCGGTCAGACTCTCGTTATCATACCAGCCCTTGAAGGTGTACCCGGTGCGCGTCACATCTGTCGGGAGTGTTGCACCCACGCCGTAGGTGTATTCGGTGACATTGCCGTTGTTGATCGTGCCGCCGTTTGCGTGCAGGGTTACGGTATAGGTCGGGGCTGTCCACTGCACCGTCAGTTCCGTCACATCAGCAGGAACGCTGTCGCCG
>JABLTO010131451.1_pt1 | contig 47682 bp, 40 predicted proteins | sample 7160091 | NCBI WGS metagenome assembly JABLTO01 (sample SAMN14651225, study PRJNA627086) | human gut metagenome | isolation source: feces | host: Homo sapiens
CCTTGAAATACGTCAGTATTCCTGCGAAAAAATGTCTTGCTCAGCGCAAAAATTTCTCGCTGCCGGTCACATTGGGAGTTTTCAGATACACCCTATGCGGCGCGGTACGAATTCGCCGAAAGGTTTTCGGGTTTGCAGTTGCCTGCTGCAAACGCCTCATAATGAATCTGACAGACAAAACAGAACCGGCCTGCCGCGTGTGCGGCAGGCCGGTTCTGTTGGTGTAGAAAAGAAAGAAGAAAGAGAAGAGAGGAAAGAAAAGATTGGCTTGCTTACGAGTATGAGTATACCGGCCAATCATGTCGGAACTGTGAACGAATCCGAAAGGATTTGTGAACTTTCTCCGCACTTCATTCCTAATTACTGTACATTTTTCGTCGCAACGATATCGACGCCCGTTCCGGCGGCGTTTGTCAGCAGCACGTCGCCGATCTTCACGGGCGCGTGCGCCGTGACCTGACGGAGCGCCGCGACGATCTCGAAGATCTTGCCCTTCGGGATGTCCTGCGCCGTCTTGCAGCTGACGACGCCTGCGCCGGTCGCGCTGCCGGTCAGACGGACGGTGCTCGTGACGATGCGCGTCGGGTTCGTGACTTCCTTTCTCGCGTAATCATGACCGCGCTTGCAGGTGTACCCGGCAACATCTTTGATCTCGCCGTTTTCCAGCGTGACGGTGATCGAACAGCCGAGCGGGCAGCCGATGCAGGTCAGTTCTCGTTTTTCCATCGTTATGCCTCCTCCACTGTGATATGAATGCGCGTCAGACCGGGATGCGCGTCCAGCATATCCTTCGTGAGCTTCAGCTCCTCCATCTCACCGGGGGCCATGACGGGCCGCTTGCGCGTGAGCACCGCGTCGTCGTCCAGCAGCAGCTTCACGACGCGCTTTTTCATCACGCCGCCCACGCGGAACCGGAGCACCAGATCGTCCGCAGCCAGCTTCGGGTCGATGCTTGCCGGGACGGTGTAGCGGATGCCGCCCTCAAACGTGACGGGGATCTCATGGCGCTCTGCGGTTTCGCCCTGCGCAAGATAGCGCACGGCGGCGCGGCCTGCCGCCGCAGCCTCCTCAGAGACGTAGTCGACCAGATCGTGCACGTGCAGCACGTTGCCGGCGGCGAAAACGCCGGGGATGCTTGTCTGCAGGCTCTCGTCGACGACGGGGCCGTTCGTGACCGGGGAAATATCCACGCCCATGCCGCGCGAAAGCTCGTTTTCCGGGATCAGACCGCAGGACAGCAGCAGCGTGTCGCAGTCATAGTGGATCTCCGTGCCGGGAATGGGCTTGCGGTCGGGGCCGACCTCCGCGATCGTGATGCCGGAAACACGCTCCTTGCCCTCAATGTTCACGACGGTGTGGCTGAGCTTGAGCGGAATGTCGAAATCGTTCAGGCACTGGACGATATTACGCTTCAGACCGCCGGAGTAGGGCAGAAGTTCTGCTACAACCAGTACCTTCGCGCCCTCAAGCGTCATGCGCCGCGCCATAATGAGGCCAATGTCGCCGCTGCCGAGAATGACGACTCTGCGGCCGGGCATGAAACCCTCCATGTTGACGAGCCGCTGCGCCGTACCGGCGGAATAAATGCCCGCCGGGCGGTAGCCGGGGATGTTCAGCGCACCGCGGCTTCTTTCCCGGCAGCCCATGGTCAGGATGATCGCGCGTGCGTCGATCTCGATCAGTCCTTCCTCGCGGTTGACCACCGTAATATGCTTATCTGCGCTGATGGACAGTACCATCGTGTTGAGTTTATATTCGATCTTGCGTTCAAGCGCCTGCGTGATGTACCGCGCGGCGTATTCCGGGCCGGTCAGCTCTTCGCCGAAGGTGTGCAGGCCGAAGCCGTTGTGGATGCACTGGTTCAGAATGCCGCCCAGCTGCACGTCGCGCTCAAGGATCAGGATGCTCTGGCAGCCTGCGTCATATGCCGCGATAGCCGCCGACAGACCGGCGGGGCCGCCGCCGATGACGACAATGTCATATTTCATTTGTCCTGCACCTCCTCAAGCTTGTCCTTGTTTGTGCCGACGATCAGCCGGGACGCGCCGCCGCATTTGGTGATCTCACTCTGATCAACGTGCAGCTCACGCGCCAGAATTTCCATCACGCGCGGGCTGCAGAAGCCCGCCTGGCAGCGGCCCATGCCCGCACGGGTGCGGCGCTTGACGCCGTCGAGGCTCTTCGCACCGAGGGGGCGGTGGATGGCGTCGAGGATTTCACCCTCCGTGACCTGCTCGCAGCGGCAGATGATCTGGCCGTAGGCGGGCTTTTCGTGGATGAGCTTCTGATAGTCCTCTTTGGAGAGCGTCTTCGGGTCGAGCACGCCCCTGCGCGTGGCGATGAAGTGCTCCTTTTCCCGCAGGCCCATCAGATCGCGCATCAGCTCCGACACGTGCAGGCCGATGGCGGGGGAGGAGGTCAGGCCGGGCGATTCGATGCCCGCGCAGTCGATGAACTGCTGCGCGCCCTCGGCCTCGCCGATGACGAATTCGTGGTGATCCTCATGCGCGCGCAGACCCGCGAAGCTCGTGATGGTCTGGCGGATGGGGAGGTTCTCGACCGTTGCGCCCGCTTTTTCGATCAAATCGTTCAGACCCTCGGCGGTGGTGTTCGTGCCCTCGCGGTCTTCGATGTCGATCGCCGTCGGGCCGACGATGGTGTTGCCGTGGACAGTCGGGCTGACCAGAACGCCTTTGCCGAGCTTGCCGGGCAGCTGGAAGATGGTGTGCGAGACGAAAGCGCCGGTGCTCTTGTCCAGCAGGCAGTAATCGCCGCGACGCGGCGTGATGTGCAGCTTGCGGGTCGAGACCATGTTGTGCAGCACGTCCGAATAGACGCCTGCGGCGTTGATGACATAGCGCGTTTCAAACTCGCCGTGGTTGGTGTGGATGGTCCAATAGCCGTCGTTCCATGTAAAGCCGGTGACTTCGGTATTGAACTGGAACTCCACGCCGTTGTCAAAGGCATTCTCTGCCAGCGCAATGGTCAGATTGAACGGGCAGACAATGCCGCCGGTCGGCGCCCAGAGCGCAGCGACGGCGTTTTTCGACACGTTCGGCTCCAGCTCGTGCAGACGCTTCGCGTCTACGATCTCCAGCTCCTTTACGCCGTTTTTTACGCCGTTTTCATACAGCGCGCGCAGCTTCGGCAGGTCCTCCTCGGACATACACACAACAAGCGAGCCGTTCATTTTGAACGCAAAATCAAGATCCTTCGCAAGCTGCGGCATCATGAGATTGCCTTCGAGATTCATTTTTGCCATCAGGCTTCCGTGCGCGGCGTCGAACCCTGCGTGGACAATGGCGCTGTTGGCCTTGGAGGTGCCGCAGCACACATCCTCTGCCTTTTCCAGCACCAGCATCCGCCCCTCATAGCGGGACAGGTACCGCGCGACCGCGCAGCCGGTAACGCCTGCGCCGATAATGATGATGTCGTACAAAAAGATTCCTCCTTCATCTGCCAAAGAAAGTCGGGCAGCCCAAATAAGCCTTCCGGTGGGAGGGTTGGACTGCCCGACACATTCACTTAGAGCAGAGTGTATTCAGATGTGCTTACCAGGGAATGACGTTGTAGAGCAGGACAGCGACAATACCGCCGATGATGGGCCCAAAGATGGGGACGATCAGGCCGTATTTGAAGTTGCTGGAGCCCTTGCCCTTGATGGGGAGAATGGCGTGCGCGATACGCGGGCCGAGGTCACGTGCCGGGTTCAGCGCATAGCCGGTCAGACCGCCAAGGGACATACCGATCGAGACGATGATGCCGAAGACCAGAAGCTTGCCGACGCCGGCAGCCAGCTGCGGGACCTGGTTCAGACCGCAGATCGCGAAAACCAGAACGAAGGTCGCGATGGCTTCCTGCACGATGTTGCGGCCGGTGTTGGGGATGGACGGGCCGGTGGAGAACACGCCAAGCTTGGTGCCGGGGTCTTCCGTCGCGTCAAAGTGATCTTTGAAGAGGATGTAGACCAGAACGCCGCCGACGATACCGCCGAGGATCTGCGCGATGACATAGCCGGGAACCAGCGCCCAGTCGAACATGCCGCCGACAGCCAGTGCGATGGTCAGCGCGGGGTTGAAGCTCGCGCCGGAGGCTTCGCCGAAGATGAACGCGGGAACCATGACCGCAAGGCCCCATGCAAGGGTGATCTGGATGGAGCCTGCGCCCTTCATGCCGGACTTGTTGAGGGTCACGTTTGCAACGACGCCGTCGCCGAGCAGGATCAGCATCATTGTGCCAAGGAACTCACATAAGTACTTTAAGAACATGAATACTCCTCCCTGTCATACATCAATATTTGGTTGTTTTCCGTTTCTTCTCCTGAAAAAGCTTTTTTATTCGTCCTTCGCCCAGCCGTAGGAGCACTTGACAGCCTTGTTCCAGCCCTTTACCTTGGCTGCGCGCTCTTCTGCGGTGATCTCCGGATGGAATACACGGTCAATGGCGCGGTTGCGGACGACGTCCTCCTTGCTGGCCCAGTAGCCGACGGCAAGACCAGCCAGATACGCAGCGCCCATCGCGGTCGTCTCGACACAGGTCGGACGCTGGACCGGAGCGCCGGAAATATCGGACTGCATCTGCATCAGCAGGTTGTTGGCAGACGCGCCGCCGTCAACGTTCAGCGCGGCCAGCTTGATGCCGGAATCGGCCTGCATGGCGACAAGGATGTCGTTGACCTGATAGGCGAGGGATTCCATTGTTGCGCGGATGATGTGGTTCTTGTTGACGCCGCGGGTGATGCCGACGATGGTGCCACGCGCGTATTGATCCCAGTGCGGCGCGCCGAGGCCGGTGAACGCCGGGACGACATAGCAGCCGTTGGTGTCCTTGACCTTGCCGGCGTAGTATTCGGAGTCAGGTGCGGACTCGATGATCTTCAGCTCGTCGCGCAGCCACTGGATCGCGGCGCCCGCAACGAAGACGGAGCCTTCGAGCGCGTATTCGACCTTGCCGTTCAGGCCCCACGCGATGGTGGTGACGAGGCCGTTCTTGGAGAAGACGGGCTTTTCACCGGTGTTCATCAGCAGGAACGCGCCGGTGCCGTAGGTGTTCTTGGCTTCGCCGGGATGATAGCAGGCCTGGCCGAACAGAGCCGACTGCTGGTCGCCCGCAGCGCCTGCGATCTTGATCGGGCCGCCGAGCAGCGCCGGATCCGTCTCGCCGTAGATGCAGCTGGAGGGCATCGGGGTCGGGAGCATGCATTTGGGGATGTTCAGCTCCTTCAGGATCTCATCGTCCCACTGCAGTGTGTTGATGTTGAAGAGCATCGTGCGGGAGGCGTTGGAGTAGTCGGTGACATGGACCTTGCCGCCCGTCAGCTTCCAGATGAGCCACGTTTCGACTGTGCCGAACAGCAGCTCGCCGCGCTCTGCGCGCTCGCGTGCGCCGGGGACGTTTTCAAGCAGCCAGTGCACCTTCGTGCCGGAGAAATAGGCGTCGATGACGAGGCCGGTCTTGGCCCGGAAGCTGTCCGTCAGGCCCTTGGCCTTCAGGCTGTCGCAGTATTCGCTCGTGCGGCGGCACTGCCAGACGATAGCGTGGTGGATGGGCTCGCCTGTGACCTTATCCCAGACGATGGCGGTTTCGCGCTGGTTGGTGATGCCGATGGCCGCGATGTCGGCGGCAGTTGCGCCGATCTTCTGCATGGCCTCGACGGCTACGCCAAGCTGCGTAGCCCAGATCTCATTTGCGTCGTGCTCGACCCAGCCGGGCTTCGGAAAGTATTGGGGGAATTCGCGCTGCGAGACGCTGCACATTTCGCCGCTCTCATTGAAGAGAATGCAGCGATTGGAAGTCGTGCCGGCGTCCAGGGCCATGATGTATTTTGCCATGAATACGTCCTCCTTATCTTTCTTGCAGATTAAAATGAATCACTCTATGGTGGTATCTTCTAACTGTCAGTATACAGGAAACCTGTGCCGCTGTCATTAGACAAGCTTGGAATAATGTCAAAATCAACAAAAAATAAAATTTTATCGATTGATTTATAGCGTATATGCACACAACATTCTATGCGCAAAGCCAGAGAATAGAAGGGCTTCAAAAATAAAGAATCAAATCTGCTGCACGGTCAGGAACAGCGCCTGAAGCTGGTGCATAAACGCTTCCGCGTCGAGCGGCGTCCGCCGAGCGACGAGACTGTCGACGGTGCAGAACGCGGCCTGACAGAGCATATCCAGCGCAAGCGACTGCGTTGCGCCGTCCACCGCGGCCGGATCCGGCAGGAGCCGGGCGAGCTGCGGGCGAATGACCTTCCCTGTGAGCCGGTACATCGTTTCCTGACCGAGTGCATGCGAGATCTTGCGCAGCAGCGGCTGCTTTTCCCGTAGCAGCGTCAGCGCCTGCAAACACCATTCGCCGGGGGCCTGTGCGCCGTCATACTGCAGCGGGGCGCACAGCTGCGTCTCCACGATCCATTCCAGCACGCTGTAGATATCCTGATAGTGATAATAGAAGCTCTGCCGCTTCATCTGCGCCTGCTCCATCACGCGCTGCACCGTGATCTTGCAGACCGGCCTTGTCTGCAGCATCTGTTCAACAGCCTCGGCGATCCTGCCCTTTGTATCGGTGCACATATGCGGTTCCTCCTCACATCTGCCATACGGCGGGGGCCGTACTGGAAATGGCGAGCGCGCCCGCCTCGAGCGCCTGCATGACCTCTTTCTTTTCCGTGATGAGTCCGCCCGTCAGGATCGGCAGCCCCGTCAGCTGCCGCACCTTGCGCAGCATCGACGGCATCAGCCCGGGCAGGATATCGATGGCGTCCGGCTTGAGATTCTTCGCGCTCAGCGCCGAATCGAGCGCCATGGAATCGATCAGAAAGACCCGCAGGATCGCGATCATATTCAGTTCCTTTGCCCGCTGGATCATGTTCGCGCGGGTGGAGATCACGCCGTCCGCCTGCGTGCCGCGGCGGAGAAAATCGACGGAGATCTCCTTCGCAGCCAGACCGCTGATCAGATCGGCGTGGACGATGGCAATCTTTCCGGCGTCCTTGATCTGCCGGACGATCTCAGAGATATTGCAGATATCGCCGTAAAGCACGAATACGGTCTGGATATCGGTGCGCAGGCACTGCGCCAGCCCCTCGTCGTCGCGCACAGCGGCGATAATGGGGTTGCGCTGCAGGGCTTCATAAAGTCGTTGTTCCAAATTTCATTCCGCCTCCCTCCATATTCTGGCTTTTGCCAGATGCAAAAAAAGCACAGCAAACACGCGGCACGATTTGTCCGCTTGTCCCCATGCTCAATACTCCGGGCGTTTTTTTGATTGTTGGTGTCCTCTTACATTTGACAGTGTAGCACAACTGTCAAAAGAAATCAAGAAAAAGTACACGCGTTTGTTAAAACTGTCAGTTTCCACAAAAAATTCCCCCGCAGACTATTCATCCTGCGGGGGATTGGCGCATCCGGCAGGATACACCAAGTCACCGAAAATCCTCGGCGAAATTGAAGCTGCAAATCGAAACAGGGAGCGAGATTTTTGGCAGTCCTTTTGAGAGTTAAGCGGTTTCATTCATGCTCAAAGTCCAAGGAGCTGCCTCCTTTTCTCTTCGAATTCCTTCTGCGAGATCGCACCTACATCCAGCAGAGCCTTGTATGTCCGAAGCTTCTCCGCGATATCCTGCGCCGCCGCAGACGGCTGGTTTTGCGGGTATTCCGGCGCCTGCACGGGCTGCGGCTGGCTTTGCGGGTACTGCTGTGCCTGCGTGGCATACTGCTGGCTCTGCGGATACTGCCGCGCCTCAGCAGCCTGCGGCTGCGCAGCAGGCTGCCGGTAAAATACCGGCTGTGGGTCACGCGCCGCTGCGACGGCGTTCATCTTGTCCTGCATCACGATCGGCGGAACAATGGGAAGGAAAAATTCCATGATCAGGCACAGTGCAGCCGTGCTCGACGGAATATTCCGGTCCCACGCCATTTTGTCGATGCGCTGTGCCGTCTTGTATGTCCAGTAAATTCCATAGAACGGGATAAACATACACAGCAGCAGCTTGGTCACCGGATTGCGCTCCGCCTCGTCCCGCACTGCGTTGGTGTCCCGCGTCATCCGATAATTCCAGATCCAGTACCAGATCCCGCAGGAGAACAACAGCAGCAGGATATGTAGCGCCATGTTGCAGTATGCTTTTGATGTGCCCTTGCTCGGAATGCCGTCCGGGTTAGCTGCCCACAGGAGCGCAAACAGCATGAGGGCCGTTATAAACACCCCCTGCAGCAGCGTGCTGATAATCCCTGAGCTGGACAGATACTCTGCAAAACCATACGATAAAATGCGTCTGCTGTCTCTATGAAGGGTCCATACAATCGCAATCACCCATTTGACAGCAGACAAAACCGCCGGGAGAAACCAGAGCCTTCTGAATGCCTCACGCTGCATCGGCATGATATTCGTCAGGCTTGCGAAACAGATCACAGCTGCAAGCAGGAATATCAGCGTCCACAGAATCGAGATCACATCAATGACTCCGTATACGGCCATACAAACCACACGATCAACAGCAAGCACTGCGAACCCGATTGCGGGGAGCACATTTTTCATCCGCAAAAACATGGAAAGCGCAAGGATCACGAAGCCTGCGATCCATAGCCAGCTGGAAAGATACGTTGGCAGCAGGTGCAGCAGGCAGAACACCCCTGCAATAATCGCAAACGCCGTTGTGGAACTTCGCTTCCCCGTTCCTGTCATTGTTGCATCCATATCCATCTCTCCTGTTTCTTCCTGAAAATAAAAAGCAGACATTCCGCGGGCTGTGCCGCATAACCAGTTTATCACAAAAGGAAACAACTTACAAGGGAACTATAAAATCTTTTGTTTTTTTCTGAGCCGCTGCCGCGCATGGAGGGGGCGTATTGCGCGGCGGCAAGTTGTGAAGAAATCCTGAATTATTTACAAAAGTGTTGCAATTCCGAAAAGATACGGTAAACTGGAAGCAGAAAACAAACACTGCGGCACTCGGCTGCGGAAAGAGGTGTCACGATATGAAACGGGTTTGGAAACGGATCTCCGCGCTGCTGGTGGTATGCGCGGTGCTGGCTGCGCTGGCTCCGGCTGCGCTGGCGGATGGCGGCGCGGATACATACAGGATCGCCGTCAGCGCTGTCCCCGCCGTTGTAACGGCGGGCGGCTCCGCGACGGTTTCCGCCACGGTCTACAGCCGGAGCGAGACGGACGGCGAATGGAGCGAATATCTTGGCGGCGGGGCCGTCATCACGTGGCAGGCGTACCGCGAGGGAGTTGCCGCGTTCCGGGGCGAGGACGCGGACAAGCCCGTCACGACGGCGCTGAACGCAGGCTCTTCCTCGTCGAGCCTTGAGCTGCTGACCAAAGCGGGCGGCGTGACCGGCTCCGCCGTGCAGCTGCCGCTGAGCGTCAGCGTGACGGTCGGGGGGAAAACATATTCCGCCTCCGGTGCGTTTATCACGATCACGCCGGCCGCGGCTTCCGTGCCGGGCCTCAGCGTGGAGTACGCAGCCGGCTTCGGCGGCAGCGTCCGCTTTTCCGAGGCTGATTTCAGCAAGGCATTTTCCGGTCGGGGCAAGCCCGGCGAAACGCTGGACTACGTGCTGTTTGCGGTGTCCCGCGCGACGGCTGAGACGGGCGGCAGGAGCTACGACCTGAGCGCCTCCGGCAGCGCGTCCATGTTCGGCGCGCTTTATACGGCTGCGGAGGACGGACAGGCGCTGGCCGATACGGACGCGTGCTATTATCAGGCGAGCTTTTCCCAGCTCGATCTCGACACGGCGGCGTATCTGACCGGCTCGTACCGCACACGGTATACCGTCTGCATCCCCTTTACCGCCGTCGGCACCGCCGGAACGCGCTGCGAGGGCAGCGCCGTCGTCACCGTCTCCGGAGACAGCACCGTCACGGCATCCGGCGCGTTCTTGAAGACGCTGGACGCCGCCGGTCATATCGCGCAGCAATATCCGGATGCGGTCTGCGTCAGCTTCCAGCAGCCGGAGACGAGCGCAGGACGGCTGCTGAAGGGCTTCCGCAGCGTGGCGGGCAGCGCGTATACCGCCGTCCGCTATCCGGAGGACCGGTTCTATCTGACGGACGACGGGAAATCGGAGCCGCTTCTGGACGCGCTCTACTTCCTCCCGGCAGCAGACTGCGCCTCGCAACTGAAGCTCGTCTATACCGCCTATGACAGCGGCGGCACGCAGCTCGGCACGGGTGAGCTGACCGTCCACGTCACGTCGAAGCAGTCCTCCGCCGTCTTCTCGGATGTGAACGCCGGGACGTGCGCATGGGCGGCGGACGCCGTTGATTTCATGAACGGCTACGGGCTGATTCAGGGCGCAGACGCGTCGACCTTCAACTGGCGCGGCAGCATGACGCGCGGCGATCTGATTTTGATTCTGTACCGGAGTGCCGGTTCTCCCGCCGTTTCCGGAGGAAGCCTCCCGTTCACGGACGTTTCGGAATCGGATTACGCCTATGACGCGGTCGTCTGGGCCTGGAAAAACGGCGTTGCGGGCGGCGTGAGCGAGACGGAATTCTGCATGAAGCAGGCCGTCACGCGCGAGCAGCTGGCTTCCATTCTCTACCGGCTTTCCGGAAAACCCGCCGTGTCCGCAAGCCTGCGCAGCTATACGGACGCCTCCGATGTCAGCGCCTACGCTGTCGATGCGATGCGCTGGGCTGTCGGCTGCGGCTATCTCAAGGGAAGCGGCGCGAAGCTGAACCCCCAGACCGGCGCGAACCGTGCTGAGGTCGCCGTCCTGCTGCACCGATACCTGACAAAATAACAGGATGCCCCGGAGGCGGCACAGCAGCCGATGCTGCACACATATTTCAGAAAACAGCCCTGCTTGACACTGCAAAGGTGCCAAGCAGGGCTGTTTTTTAACGAAAATGTCTTATTGCAGATCGAATTTCAGAATTACAGATGCAGCACGCGGTCGCGGATCTCCTGGGTGCGGCCCTGGTTCCAGTACTGGGTGCCGATGTAGCCGCAGGTGCGGCGGGCAACGTTCATCTTGGACTGGTCGGTGTTGCCGCACTGCGGGCAGACCCAGATGAGCTTGCCGTCCTCGTCCTCCTTGATCTCGATCTCGCCGTCGTAGCCGCAGACCTGACAATAATCGGACTTCGTGTTGAGCTCGGCGTACATGATGTGGTCATAGATGAACTTCATGACCTCCAGCACGGCGTCGAGGTTCTGCTGCATATTCGGGACCTCGACATAGCTGATCGCGCCGCCGGGGGAGAGCGCCTGGAACTGCGACTCAAAGGCCAGCTTATCAAAGGCGTTGATATGCTCGGTCACATGGATGTGATAGGAATTTGTGATATAGTTCTTATCCGTGATGCCGGGGACGATGCCGAAGCGCTTTTGCAGGCATTTGGCGAATTTATACGTCGTGGATTCCAGCGGCGTGCCGTAGAGCGAGAAATCGATGTCCGTCTCGGCCTTCCACTTGGCGCACGCGTCGTTGAGGTGGTGCATGATATCGAGCGCGAACGGCGTGGCGGCCGGGTCGGTGTGGGACTTGCCGGTCATGTACTTGACGCACTCATAAAGCCCCGCGTAGCCGAGGGAAATCGTCGAATATCCGCCGTAGAGCAGCTTGTCGATGGGTTCGCCCTTTTTGAGGCGGGCCAGCGCGCCGTACTGCCAGAGGATCGGCGCGGCGTCGGACAGCGTGCCCTTGAGCCGGTTGTGGCGGCACATGAGCGCGCGGTAGCACAGGTCGAGCCGGTCGTCAAAGATCTTCCAGAACTTATCCAGTCCGCCGCCGGACGACAGCGCGATGTCGACCAGATTGATCGTCACGACGCCTTGATTGAAGCGGCCGTAATATTTGGGCTTGCCCGGTTCATAGTTGCCGGCGTTTGCGACGTTGTTCCAGCCGGTGCCGGAGCGGTCGGGCGTCAGGAAGCTGCGGCAGCCCATGCAGGTGTACACGTCGCCATGGCCCGGCGTTTCGCCTTTGGAGAGCTTCAGCTCGCGCATCTTTTTCTCCGAGATATAATCCGGGACCATCCGCTTGGCCGTGCAGCGGGCGGCCAGCTTCGTCAGCTCCCAATAGGGGCTGTCCTCTGTGATATTGTCCTCTTCGAGCACATAGATGAGCTTCGGGAAGGCCGGGGTGATCCACACGCCCTTTTCATTCTTGACGCCCTCGATGCGCTGCCGGAGCGTTTCTTCGATGATGATGGCAAGATCTTTGCGCTCCTGCTCGTTCCGCGCCTCGCCGAGATACATGAAGACGGTGATGAACGGGGCCTGTCCGTTGGTGGTCATGAGCGTGACGACCTGATACTGGATGGTCTGGACGCCGCGGCGGATCTCGTCGCGCAGACGCGTTTCGACGACGTTGGTGATGGCCTCCTCCGAGGGCTGCACGCCGAAGGACTTGATCTCTTCGAGCACGGAGCGGCGGATCTTCTGCCGGGAAATATCGACAAACGGGGCCAGGTGTGTCAGGGAAATGGACTGGCCGCCATACTGGTTCGAGGCGATCTGCGCGATGATCTGGGTCGCAATGTTGCAGGCCGTGGAGAAGCTGTGCGGCTTTTCAATCAGCGTGCCGGAAATGACCGTGCCGTTCTGCAGCATATCCTCCAGATTGACCAGATCGCAGTTGTGCATATGCTGGGCGAAATAATCCGCGTCGTGGAAGTGGATGATGCCCTCGTTGTGCGCGTCGACGATGTCCTGCGGCAGCAGCACGCGGGCCGTCAGGTCCTTCGACACCTCACCCGCCATATAGTCGCGCTGGACGGCGTTGACGGTGGGGTTCTTGTTGGAATTCTCCTGCTTGACCTCCTCGTTGTTCGACTCGATCAGGGACAGGATCTTCTCGTCCGTCGTGTTGGACTTGCGCACAAGCGTGCGGGTATAGCGGTAGGTGATGTAGTTCTTGGCGACCTCGAACGCGCCGTGGGCCATGATCTGATTTTCGACCAGATCCTGAATTTCCTCGACGGACAGCGCGCGGTTCATGGACAGGCAGCTGTTTTCCACGCTCTCGGCGATGCGGCGGATCTGCATCGGCGTCAGCCGCTCGTCCTCCGAGACGACGTTATTGGCCTTGGTCACGGCTGCGATGATCTTGACGATATCGAACGTCGCCTCCGAGCCGTTTCGCTTGATGATCTTCATGCTGGTTCCTCGCTTTCTATTTGTGCGCGCGTAAAAAAACGCGCGGGGACAGGCTTTGCGTGCAGCACATCCCGTGCGGCGCAGTCATAACTATACTGGATATTGTGTCCGATGTCAAGGGCTTGTCTCTATATTTTGTGGATATCGAAAACAAATAATACCGTGAAACACAACATCTTGTGTTTCACGGTATCTGCGCATATAAAATTCCTGATAGCGTGCCGGTTACTGGTTCTCCCGGTAGCGGGCGAGGAACTGCTTTGTGCGCTCAGCCTGCGGGTTTTCGATCACATCGCGTGCCGGGCCCTGCTCGACGATCACGCCGCCGTCCATGAAGATCACGCGGTTGGCGACGTCGCGGGCGAACGCCATTTCGTGCGTGACGATGATCATCGTCATATGCTGCTCGGAAAGCGAACGGATGACCTTCAGCACCTCGCCGGTCAGCTCAGGGTCGAGCGCCGAGGTCGGCTCGTCAAAGCAGAGGATATCCGGCTGCAGGGCCAGCGCCCGCGCGATGGCCACGCGCTGCTGCTGGCCGCCGGAGAGCTGGTGCGGATAGAGATCCATCTTTTCCTTCAGCCCCACCTGCGTCAGAAGCTCCTCGGCCCGGGCGGCGATCTGCGCGTGGAGCAGCTTTTTCTGTGCCTTGTAATCCGGCTGCTCCTTTGCCAGCAGCTCGCTTGCCAGCATGACGTTCTGCCGGGCCGTATACTGCGGGAACAGATTAAAATTCTGGAACACAAGGCCGAAGTGCAGCCGCTTGCGGCGAATTTCACGCTCCTTCTGCGTATTGGGGTCGGCGTCGTCGAAGAGCGTTTCGTCGTTCACCACGATCTGTCCCTCGTCGGGGACGGTCAGGAAATTGAGGCAGCGCAGCAGCGTCGTCTTGCCGCTGCCGGACGAGCCGATGATGGCGACCGTCTCGCCCTTTTCAAGCGAAAAATCGACGCCCTTGAGGACGACGGTGTCCTTACCGAAGCTTTTTTTCAGATTTCTGACTTCCAGAACAGACATATTGCCGCCTCCTTACGCCTTGAAATAGTCCAGCTTCTTCTCCAGCCCGTCAAGCAGCAGCTGCAAAACGCCGGAGAAGAGCAGATAGTAAATGCCCGTGAAGAACAGCGGCCAGATCGCGCCGGAAATGCCCTGTGAGCCCTTCAAAAACGCCTGACCGGCCCAGATGATCTCTTGCAGGGCGATGATGCGGGACAGGGACGTGTCCTTGACCAGCGTGATGATCTCGTTGGACATGGGCGGGACAATACGCTTGACCATCTGCAGAAGCGTGACCTTGAAGAAGATCTGCCGGTTCGTCATGCCGAGCACCTGCCCGGCCTCCTGCTGGCCCTTGGGGACGCCCTGGATGCCGCCGCGGAAGATCTCGGAGAAATAGCACGCGTAATTGAAAATGAACGCGATGGAGGACGCGAGGAAGCGCCCGGCTTCGCCGCCGCCCCAGATGTTTTTGCCCAGCACAAGGCCGGGAAAATAATAGAACACCAGCAGCTGGAGCATCAGCGGCGTGCCGCGCACGACCCAGATGATGAAGCGGACGATGATGCGGATGGGCTTGAAGTCCACATAGCACCAGATCTGGAACCGCTGCCACCACGTCAGCTTCGTGTTTTTCGGCAGATTTTTAAGAAGCGGGCGCAGAAAGCCAAGCGGCGCCCAGTTGCTCATAGAGCCGAAGGAAATGATCAGGCCCAGCGGGATCGCGCCGATAAGCGTCACAAAAAACAGCTTGAGCGTCTGCACAAAGCCAATATTCAGCGCCTGAAAGACAATGGGGAACTGTTCGGAAAAAGTCGTCATGGTATGTACCGCCTGTCGTTAGTCTGGACACGGCGGTTTCCCCGGCGGCAGCTCCGCCGGGGAAACCGTTGTCTATCTTACTGGAAAAGCAGCGCTGTGTCAATCACTTCTGTTCGATGACGGCAGCCTGTACGCCGTAAGTCTCTGCGATCTTCAGCATGGAGCTGTCGGCATAGCTGGCCTTGAAGAAATCGTTCAGCTTCTGGACGAGGTCGGAGCCCTTGCGGAAGCCGACGCCGTATTCCTCGGAGTTCAGGCCGCAGGTGTAGGTGAGGTTCGCGTAGCCCGTGCCTTCGCCGACCATGGCGGCAGCCATGAGGGAGTCGATGACGGCGGCGTCGGACGTCCCGGCGGCGACCTCCATCAGCGCGTCGGACTGGGCGGAGACGGGCGTGACGCTGTAGCTGAGGGCGTTCAGCTCAGCCTCACCGGCGGAGCCGGCTTCGGCGGCGAAGGTCAGATCCTTGACGGATTCGACGGTCTGATAGTCGGCGGCCTTATCGGCCGGGACGATCACGACCTGCGCGTTGTTGCAGTAGGCGTTGGAGCACGCCATGGCGCTTGTGACCTCGGACGTGAGCGTCATGCCGTTCCAGACGCAGTCGATGGTCTTGCTGTCGAGCTCCAGAACCTTGTTGTCCCAGACGATCTCGACGAATTCCACCTTGACGCCGAGGGACTCGGCAAAGGCCTTGGCCAGATCGGCGTCGAAGCCGACCCATTCGCCGGATTCGTTCTGATAGTCCATCGGGGCAAAATCGGTAATGCCGACGACGAGCGTTCCCTTGTCCTGAATGTAGGCAAGATCGGATTCGGCAGTCTCGGCGGGCTTGGACGCGCAGGCCGCCATGGACAGAACCATCAGCGCAGCCAGCAGCAGAGCGGTCATCTTTTTCATTTTTTGTTCCTCCTGAAAGTTTAAGATCGGGTAGTGGATTGTTTATCGTGCTAATAATTTACCATACTGATTCGCTAATGTAAAGAACCAATACTGCAAAAAGAAATTCCGTCCCGGATCTGCGGAATTGTGGAAAATCGACAAGTGCGGGCATATTTTAAACGGCTTCCCCGGAGGGGGAAGCCGTTGGGGTGCTGCTGCGGTCTGCTGCTTACACGTTGAACAGGAAGTTCACGACATCGCCGTCGTGCATGATGTATTCCTTGCCCTCGCTGCGCAGCAGGCCCTTTGCCTTCGCATTGGCCAGCGTGCCGCAGGCCTTGAGATCGTCGAAGGCAATGACCTCGGCGCGGATAAAGCCGCGTTCAAAGTCGGAATGGATCTTACCGGCGGCCTGCGGGGCCTTCGTGCCCTTTTTGATCGTCCATGCGCGGCACTCGTCTGCGCCTGCCGTCAGGAAGGAGATGAGGCCCAGCAGCTCGTAGCTGCACTGGATCAGCCGGTCAAGGCCGGACTGCTGCAATCCCAGCTCTTCCATGAACATGGCCTTCTCGTCCGGGTCGTCAAGCTCGGCAATGTCGGCCTCAAGCTTTGCGCAGATGGGCAGAACCTCGCTGCCCTCCTTCGCGGCCAGTTCCTGCACCTGCGTGAAATACTTGCAGGCCTCGGGCTGGTTCACGTCGTTTTCACTCAGGTTTGCGGCATAGATCGTCTTGCGGAGCGTCAGCAGATCGCTGGTGGCGATCATGGCGGCGTCGTCCTCGGAGCATTCGAACGTGCGGGCCAGATTGCCTTCGTTCATATAGTCGCGCAGGGCCGTGAAGACCTCGACCTCGTGGTTGAAGCGCTTGTCGCCGCCCTTGGCGTTCTTCTGCGCCTTGTCGATGCGGCGGTCGATCATTTCAAGGTCGGCCATGATCAGCTCGGTGTTGATAATGTCAATGTCGCGCAGCGGGTCGGTCGAACCCTCAACGTGCGTGACGTTTGCGTCGTCGAAGCAGCGCACGACATGGACAATGGCATCGCAGCCGCGGATGTTGGCAAGGAACTTGTTTCCCAGACCCTCGCCTCTGGACGCACCCTTGACCAGACCCGCAATGTCGACGAATTCGATCACAGCGGGGGTGAACTTCTTGGGGTTGTGCTGGTCGCGCAGCCATTCGAGCCGCTTGTCCGGCACGGACACAACGCCGACGTTCGGGTCGATGGTGCAGAACGCATAGTTGTCCGCCGCAACGCCCGCATTTGTAATTGCATTAAATAAGGTAGACTTGCCAACATTTGGAAGCCCAACGATGCCCAATTTCATGGCTTCTTATCTCCTTTTCGCGCAAGGCCGGGGGAAAGCGCGGTTTATTTGCAGATATTGTACCACAGCGGCAGTCGTTTCTCAATAGTGAAAATGAAAGACCGTGCTGCGGGGCAGCACGGTCTTTTGGAAAACGGGACTTAGCCGAAGACGGCGAGCAGGAAGCCTGCCGCGATGGCGGAGCCGATGACGCCCGCGACGTTCGGGCCCATGGCGTGCATGAGCAGGAAGTTGGCGGGGTTGGCCTTCTGGCCGACCATCTGGGAAACACGCGCGGCCATCGGGACGGCGGAGACGCCGGCCGAGCCGATCAGCGGGTTGACCTTCTTGCCGGACAGCTTGCACATGATGTTGCCGCCGATGAGGCCGCCAGCCGTGGAGATGCCGAAAGCAACGAGGCCGAGGAAGATGATCTTCAGGGTCTCGGGCTTCAGGAAGTTGGAGGCAACCATGGTCGCGCCGACGGAGGTGGAGAGGAAAATCGTGACGATGTTCATGAGCGCGTTCTGCACGGTGTCGGACAGACGATCGGTGCAGCCGCATTCACGGAACAGGTTGCCGAGCATCAGGCAGCCGATCAGCGGAGCCGTGGACGGCAGGAGCAGGATGACGAAGATGGTGACGATGATCGGGAAGAGGATCTTCTCGGTCTTGGAGACGACACGCGCCTGCACCATCTTGATCTTGCGGTCCGCTTCCGAGGTCATGAGCTTCATGATCGGGGGTTGGATCATCGGGATCAGCGCCATATAGGAGTATGCCGCGATGGCGATTGCGCCCAGCAGATGCGGGGCGAGCTTGTTGGTCAGGAAGATGGCCGTCGGGCCGTCCGCGCCGCCGATGATGCCGATGGAAGCGGCCTCAGGGCCGGTGAAGCCGAGGCAGATGGCGCCGAAGAAGGCGACGAACACGCCCAGCTGCGCCGCAGCGCCGAGCAGCAGGCTCTTCGGATCTGCGATCAGGGGGCCGAAGTCGGTCATGGCGCCGACGCCCATGAAGATGAGGGACGGGTACAGACCGGCCTTGACGCCGATGTAGAAGATATCCAGCAGACCCGCATTCGACAGAATGTGGCCGTAGCTGTGATAGTAGGGGCTGGTGGAGTCAAGGAACGCGCTCCAGAGCTCGGGGTGGTACATGGCGTTGGTCGCGTTCAGCTCGGGGTTGACCGCGTCCAGACCGGGGAAGTAGCTGACGTTCGCAAGCAGGCAGCCGAACGCGATGCCGACGAGCAGCAGCGGCTCGAAGCCTTTGACGATGCCGAGGTACAGCAGGACGCAGGCGATGACGATCATGACAAGGTTCTGCCAGCCGCCGTTTGCGAAGAAGCCCGCAAAGCCGGATTCTGTCGCCAGCTTTAACAGGGTATCACCAACATTAAACATCTTTGATCCTCCTTATGCCAGAACGACCAGCGGAGCACCCGTATCCACAACAGCGCCCTTGGTGGTCACGACCTGTGCGACCGTGCCGTCACGCGGGGCAAGGATCTCATTTTCCATCTTCATAGCCTCGAGCACGACCAGAATGTCGCCGGCCTTGACGGCCTGACCCTGGGCGCAGTTGACCTTCAGAATGTTGCCGGGCATCGGAGCCGCGACGACTTCGCCTGCGGCGACAGCCGTGGGAGCGGCGGGCGCTGCGGCAGGAGCGGCAGCGGGAGCAACTGCGGGCGCAGGTGCTGCGGCGGGAGCGGGAGCGGCGGGCTTATATGCCTCGTACTCGTCGACGAGCATGGCCTGGCCTTCTTCGACCTCGACCTCATAGGTTTTGCCGTTGAGCGTGATCTTGTATTTCATATCAGATGACCTCCTTCATCGATTTGAAGCGCAGGGTATTGAGGGGCTTGCCGAGCTTGTTGGCGACGATGGCCATGAGCATGGCGGCTTCGCGGTCGCCGACGTTATAGAGCTTGCATTCTCCGGCGGTGCCGGTGGCAAGCGCGGGGGCAGCCTTGGGCGCAGGAGTCGGAGCGGCAGTTGCTGCAGCGGGAGCGGTGGCAGGCGCAGTCTTCTTCGCGGACATGACCTTGCCCATGATCATGACAACGACCATCAGCGCGATCAGACCGATAAACACGACGGCATAGCCCAGCAGGGCTACGAGGCCTGCGGTACCGACGGAAATATCTTCCATCAAAGCATTGATCAGAAACATCTCAGGCCACCTCGCTTACGCTTCTTCGATGACGTAGGTGCAGATGTTTTCTTCCTTGGCCTTGCGGTCCTCGAAGAACTTCATGGCCTGATCCGGATAGCAGATGTAGCTCATGACGTCCTCTTCCGAGCGTGCCAGATCGCCGAGTGCTTCCTTGGCCTTCTTGAAGTCCTCGCCGGTGCGCTTGGCGTCTTCAATGCGGCAGTCAACAGGCTTGCCGCCCTCGCCGAGGATCTTGGCCTGCAGCGATTCGGAGACGGGCGCGGGCGCGATGCCGTACTGGCCTCTGAAGTAGTTCTGCACTTCCTTGGAGACAATCTTGTAGCGCTCGCCCATCAGAACGTTGGTAACGGCCTGGTTGCCGACCATCTGGGACAGCGGCGTGACCAGCGGGGGATAGCCCAGATCCTTGCGGACCTCGGGGATCTCCTTGAGCGCTGCGTCGAACTTATCCATGGCCTTCATATCGGTCAGGTTCGCGATCATGTTGGAGAGCATACCGCCGGGGACCTTGTAGACGAGCGCCTGCGCGTCGGTCGCCATGGACTTGGCGCTGATGCGGCCGGAATCGACGTACTTCTGCTTGATGGGCTTGAAGTAATCGTTGACCTTGTTGATGACGTCTTCGTTCAGACCCGTCTCGATGCCGTACTGGCCCAGGGCGTAGAACATGGTTTCGGTGGAGGGCTGGCTCGTGCCGTTGGAGAAGCAGGAGGTCGCGCAGTCGATCACGTCGATGCCGGACTCGATGGCCTTCGTCACGGTCATGTAAGCCATGCCGGTGGTGCAGTGGGTGTGCAGGATCAGGGGGACATCGCCGACGGCGTCCTTGATGCCCTTGATGAGGTGCTCGGCCTCATACGGGCTCATGGTGCCGGCCATGTCCTTCAGGCAGATGGTATCGAAGCCCATGTTCTTGAGCTCCTTGCACATCTCGACATATTTTTCAACCGTATGCACCGGGCTCTGCGTGTAGGAGATGCAGCCGGACGCGACGGTGTTCTTGGTGGCGTATTTCTTGGTGGCTTCCAGCGCGGTGGCGATGTTGCGGAAGTCGTTCAGTGCGTCGAAGATACGCAGGATGTCGATGCCGTTCTTGATGGACAGCTCGACGAACTTCTCGACGACATCGTCATGGTAGTGCTTGTAGCCGAGCAGGTTCTGGCCGCGCAGCAGCATCTGCAGCTTGGTGTCGGGCATGGCCTTGCGGATATCGCGCAGTCTCTGCCACGGATCCTCGCCCAGATAGCGCAGGCAGGAATCGAATGTTGCGCCGCCCCAGCATTCCACGGAGTAATAGCCGGCCTTGTTCATCTCGGGCAGGATCTCGGCAAAATCGGAATACGGAAGACGGGTCGCCATCAAAGACTGGTTGGCATCACGAAGGACAGTTTCAGTAATTTGAACTTTTTTCATGTGTGCTCCTCCATTTTTCACGCCGTATGGCGTTTATCGATTATGAGAATCAGGCACATGAATGAAAAGACACGCTGCAGCGAGATTGCCGCGGCGTGTCTCGCGCTATCATCCAGTATACCTGATATCGGGCCGCGTGTAAAATCAAGCGGCTGTTAAGAAAATGCCTTGAAGCGTCCGAAGCCCGCTTGCGCGTCTGATACGGGCTTCGGAGAAAAATGCATGGTGCTTAGAGCTGCGGGCCAGCTGCGACGAGCGCCTTGCCGGCTTCGTTGCCTTCGTACTTGACGAAGTTCTTGACGAAGCGGGAGGCGAGGTCCTTTGCCTTGACGTCCCAGTCAGCCGCATCGGCGTAGGTGTCGCGCGGATCGAGGATCTCGGTGGCGACGCCGGTCAGCTCGGTGGGGATCTCAAAGTCGAAGTACGGCAGCTTCTTGGTCGGAGCCTTGTTGATATCGCCGTTCAGGATGGCGTCGATGATGCCGCGGGTATCCTTGATGGAGATACGCTTGCCGGTGCCGTTCCAGCCGGTGTTGACGAGGTAAGCCTTCGCGCCGCTCTTTTCCATCTTCTTGACGAGCTCTTCGGCGTACTTGGTCGGATGCAGCTCGAGGAAGGCCTGGCCGAAGCAGGCGGAGAAGGTCGGGGTGGGCTCGGTGATGCCGCGCTCGGTGCCGGCCAGCTTCGCGGTGAAGCCGGACAGGAAGTAGTACTTGGTCTGCTCCGGCGTCAGGATGGAGACGGGAGGCAGAACGCCGAACGCGTCGGCGGACAGGAAGATGACGTTCTTCGCAGCCGGTGCGGAAGAGACCGGGCGGACGATCTTCTCAATGTGGTCGATGGGGTAGGAGACGCGGGTGTTCTCGGTGACGGACTTGTCGGCGAAGTCGATCTTGCCGTCCTTGTCGAGCGTGACGTTCTCCAGCAGCGCGTTGCGCTTGATGGCGTTGTAGATGTCGGGCTCGGAATCCTTGTCGAGGTTGATGACCTTGGCGTAGCAGCCGCCCTCGAAGTTAAACACGCCGTTGTCGTCCCAGCCGTGCTCGTCATCGCCGATGAGAAGGCGCTTCGGGTCGGTGGAGAGGGTGGTCTTGCCGGTGCCGGACAGGCCGAAGAAGATGGCGGTGTTCTCGCCGTTCATGTCGGTGTTGGCGGAGCAGTGCATGGAAGCGATGCCCTTGAGCGGCAGATAGTAGTTCATCATGGAGAACATGCCCTTCTTCATCTCGCCGCCGTACCAGGTGTTGATGATGACCTGCTCACGGCTGGTGATGTTGAAGGCGACGCAGGTCTCGGAGTTGAGGCCCAGCTCTTTATAGTTCTCGACCTTGGCCTTGGACGCGTTGTAGACGACGAAGTTCGGCTCAAAGTTTTCCAGCTCCTCCGCAGACGGGCGGATGAACATATTGGTGACGAAGTGTGCCTGCCATGCGACCTCCATGATGAAGCGGATGGCCATGCGGGTGTCCTTGTTGGCGCCGCAGAAGGCGTCGACCACGTACAGCTTCTTGTTGCACAGCTCGCCGACAGCCAGATCCTTGACGGTCTTCCAGACCTGCTCGGACATGGGGTGGTTGTCGTTCTTGTACGCATCGGAGGTCCACCACACGGTGTCCTTGGAGTTCTCGTCGACGACGATATACTTGTCTTTGGGGGAGCGGCCGGTGTAGATGCCGGTCATGACGTTGACGGCGCCCAGTTCGCTGACCTGGCCGACCTCATAGCCTTCCAGACCGGGCTTCGTCTCTTCGGCGAAGAGCATCTCGTAGGAAGGATTGTGGACGATCTCGGTGGTGCCGGAGATGCCATACTTGCACAAATTCAGTTCTGCCATCGTATATTAACCTCTTTCTAAAAAAATTAAAATTTCTGGCTGGTGAAGCATGTTTCCAGTTAGGCCATTGTTCACCAATTAGCAGTATATCACGGTTCGTCAAGAATATCCACAACAATTTTCTGCATTGCGCTTTTTTATTGATTTCGCCGGTTTCTGCCGGTGCTATTCGGCGAAATTGTCCCAAAGTAGGTAAAAAGCACAAAAACGCAGAACGGAAAAAATATGAAAACCTGAAAAACTTTCAGGGCAACACCGCATAATTTGGCTCGCAGATAAAATTGTGCGGTGCTGCCGTTTGTGTCAACAGACACAAACGCCGGTGTGCCCGAAAATGGGGCACACCGGCGGGAAATGCGGGTCGTTATCGAAGCTCGGAAGCATCCGCTTCCTTCTTTCCGGCCAGCCGCTTCTGCAGCCAGTCTTTGCCGTCAACATAGCGGGAGACGATGAAGGAGACAACGTAATCGCCAGCAGAGTTGACCATCGTCGCGGGGGGATCGACCAGATTGCCGAGCGCCAGCGCGATGGGGAAGGCGACGGCCAGATGATCCGGGAAGAAGATCGAGCACAGAACGAGTTCGCCCGTGCCGCCGCCGCCGGGGATGCCGGACATGGCGACCGAAGAGAACACGGCGACGATGATCGCAAGGATTGCGCGGCCCGTCGTGAAGTCCTGCCCGAACATTCCGAACAGGAACGCGACCTTGATGATGGCGGACATGGCGGAGCCGTCCATGTGCATCGTCGCGCCGAGGGGGATGACGATATTGGATACGTCCTTGGAGATTCCCGTTTCCTCCGCGACCTCCATGTTTGTCGGAATCGTCGCGACGGACGAGCACGTGCCAAAACTCATGGCAGCCGGGCGGAACAGCTTGGAGAACATGACCTTCGCCGCACCCTTTCCGCCGCCGAAGCGGGCGTAGATCGGGGAGAAGACGAGCATATAAACAAAACTCAGAATATAATAGATCGCAAGCGCGCGGCCATAATCGCCGATGAGGTCAGAGCCGTGGTAGGCGATGAGATACGCGAAGAAGCCGAAGAAGCCGATGGGCGCGTAATAGGTGATAATCTTGAACGTCTTCATGATGCAGTTCGTGACGTCCTCGAGCAGCTTCGCGGTCTTCGTCTCCGCGCCGCCTGCCATCTGGATGCCGAAGCCGAACAGGATCGCCGCGACGATGAGCGGCAGAATGGCCCTGCGGCTGAACAGTTCGGTAAAATCGGGCTTCGTAAAGAAGTTGACAATCATGTCGGCCACGCCCAGCGTGCCGCCGACCTCGCCCTCGACCAGCGCATATTCGCCCACGACCGGCGGGATAAGCCGCACCGTCACGTACATGATGACGGCGGCGAACGCGGCGGTCACGAGGAAGGTCGCGATGGTCACGCCCATGATCTTGCCCGCGCGCCTGGCGCTCTGCATGTTTGCAATCGACGACGAAATGGAGCAGAACACCGTGGGAACGGCGATGCAGAACATCAGGTTCAGGAACACCGTGCCGAGCGGCTCGAGCACGGTCGCGCCCTTGTCGACAATAATCGTTTCGCCGTCAACGACTTCCATGACTGCGGGCCAGATCGCGCCAACGACGCAGCCGGCGACGATGCCGGTCAGCATCAGGATCAGAAATCCGTAGCTTTTCCAAAAGTTACTCTTTTTCATGTTTTCTCCTCCTGCCTTTTTACAAGCTTCAAAATTGCCTCGTCCAGAATCTCGCCCGCGCAGACCATCGCCGCCGGGCCAGTCAGGTACAGGTTTTCAATGCTTCCGTCTTTTTCTTCCGCGTCGACCGTCAGCTCACCGCCGTCCATGCGGACGCGGACGTTTTTGCCGCTGACCCTTCCAAGAAGCGTCAGCGCCGCCGCGACCGAGCCTGTGCCTGTGCCGCAGGCGAGCGTAAAGTCCTCTACGCCGCGCTCGTATGTCTTTTCCAGAATCTCATCCGGGCCGGTCAGCGCATAAAAGTTGACGTTCGCGCCCTTTGGCAGCGCCGGATGGTACCGGAGCGCCCGGCCGAGCCGCCGAAGTGCGTCCTCGTCCTGCTCAGCCAGAGCGGGCATTTCCAACGCCAGATGCGGGATGCCGGGGCTGCCGAGCTCGATGTAGCTGCATCGGTATGTCCTGCCGTCCGCGTCCAGCTGCTTTTCCAGCTCCACAACGGACGGCGTGTTGAGCCGGATGCGGTACTGCTCTTCCGTGATGCGCCAGCCGGTCACGAGTCCTGCGGTCGTCTCCACGCGCTGTACGGGGCCTGCATAGCCGCGTGCATAGCCGTACCGGCAGATGCACCGTGCGCCGTTGCCGCACATTTCGCCGAGCGAGCCGTCGGAATTGTAAAACCGCATCCGGTAGTCCGCATCGCCCTCCGCCCGCGTCACGAGCATCAGACCGTCCGCACCGACAGACCGCCGCCGGTCGCACAGCGCGCGGGCCAGAGCGGGCGCGGCGCTTTCGTCGAACGGCTCCGCGATGGCGTCGAGCAGGATAAAGTCGTTGCCCGCGCCGTTCATCTTGGTAAATCGCACCGTGCATCCCTCCTGTGCGCCTCTGCTGGTATTATATGCTGCGCGGAAACGAAAGTAAATGCAAAATCGTGCTGAAAACATTGCATAAAATGCTCCGAACAACGCCGCATTGACTTTCGCGCTTTTTCACGCTAGAATAAAGAAAACAGGCGCAGGAGGAAATGATACCGTGCAGAAATGCTATAATTGCGGGAAGGAAGTGGACGACAACGTCCTGATCTGCCCGGACTGCGGTGCGCTGGTCAAGCGCTACGGAAGGCCGGAGTCTGCGCAGCCGGAGCAGGAAGCAGATCCATTTCCGCGGGAGACAGCCTTCGATACCCAGCCGCAGCCGCGCGGCGCTGTCTGGCGGCAGGAGGACGGCAAGCTGAAATTCAGCGGCTATGTGACGTTCTGGCTGGTCCTGTGCGCGATCTATCTGGGCAATTTACTGTTGAGCTTCGCCATTACACTGCTGGTCTACCGGTTCCGGGACTTCTATTTTGAGATTCTGGGGCAGTTTGAAGAGCTGGCCTATATGGAAGAGTACCTGAGACAGCTGCTGTCGGTCATTGAGGCCGAACCGATCCGTTTAATCGTGGTCGGCGCGCTGGTTGCCGTGCAGTTCGGCTGCGTGATCTGGTTCCTCGTGTCGAAGCGGAAGCTGGCGTTTTATATCCTGGCTGCAGCGGCTGTGCTGCTGAGCGCCGCGCAGCTCATTCTGGGCGGCGGCATCGGCGCGGTCGTTTACCTGATCGGGCCGTTCACGGTCTGGCTGCTCCTGCATCGCAGCTGGAATTTGCTGCGGTAAATAAAATACGCAAAACGGCGGGCGCTGCACAGAGCAGCGTCCGCCGTTTTATGACCGGAAGGAAGAAATCATGGAGGAGTAGAGAAGAAACCGGTCAGAAGCGGGTAATGTTAGCCGCCGAAGCCGAAGCCGAAGGGCCACGAGCCGCCGAACTGATTATCGGACTGGCCGGACTGGCCGCCGTCATAATAGCCCTGCTGGGACTGCTGGTTCTGGTCGGTGGTCTGGGCGGGCAGCGCGTCGGTCTTCTGTTCGCCGACGGTCAGGGTGAGCGTCGTGGTCTGGCCCTGACGGTAGACGGTCAGCTCCAGCGTATCGCCTGCGGCGGAAGCCTTGACGAGCTTGACCAGATCATTGCTGCCGGTGATCGTTTCGCCGTTCACGGCGGTGATGATGTCGTTCTCCTGCAGTCCTGCCTCGGCAGCCGGGCCGTTTTCCGTGACGGAGCGGACAGCCGCACCCTGCGGCAGACCGTAGCTCTGGCTCTCGGATGACACGTCGGAGACGGTCACACCGATGTAGGGCTTTACGATATAGCCGTTCGTGATGATCGACTCAAAGATCGAGCGGACCTGATCGATGGGGATGGCGAAGCCGATGTTGTCGATGGACGCCTCAGAGGACGAGCCCGAAGAGGAATATTTTGCGTTCGTGATGCCGATGACCTCGCCGTAGAGGTTGAACAGTGCGCCGCCGGAGTTGCCGGAGTTGATGGCGCAGTCGGTCTGGATGAGGTTCATGGTCGTGCCGGTGGAGAGGGTGACGGGACGGTCAAGCGCGCTGACAACGCCGGTCGTGAGCGAGAACGTCAGCTCGCCGAGCGGGTTGCCGATGGCGACGACGCTGTCGCCGACGTTCAGTGTATCGGAGTCGCCCAGAACCACCGGGGTCAGGTCAGACGCGTCGATCTTCAGAACGGCAATGTCGTTGCTCTCGTCGTAGCCGATCAGCTGCGCATCGTAGCTCGTGCCGTCATAGGTCGTGACCTTGATGGAGTTGGAGCCTTCAACCACGTGATAGTTGGTGAGGATGTAGCCGTCCTGCGTCAGGATGAAGCCGGAGCCGGCCGCGGCGGATGTGGTCTGGTAGCCGAAGTAGTTCGTGGTGATGGAGGTCGTGATGCCGACGGTGGAGTTCACGTTCTGCGCATAGACCTCGCTCGGCGTGAGTACCTTGCCGGTGTCAACGGATGCGACCTGCAGAGCCGCTGCCTGCCGCTTGGCCTCGAGCATGACGGACGCATCGGAGGAGGCCTGCGTCGTGCTCTGCGGCTGGGCTGCCGCGTTTTTCTGCATCAGCGCTGCCGCGCCGAAGCCGGAGCCGCCGCCCACAAGCGCGCAGGCCAGAAGCAGCGCGACGATCTTCCCGGCCTTGCCGCTCTTTTTCTTCTGCTCGGGCACCGGAGCGGACGGCTGCGGCTGTGCGGCAAACGGCTGCTGCTGCGCGTCGAACGGCTGCTCGAAGCTGTACGGGTAGGAATTGGAGGACTGCTGGCTGGGTTCTGATGTAAATTCGTTGTTGTTGAATACTTCAGACATATTGAAAATCTCCTTTCCGCGCATCCTTGCGGTGCGTGTGGGTCTTTTGTTTTTGTGCCTTCAGCATACTGCACGAATCTGAAATAACGCTGAAAAATATGAGAACGAATTGTAAAGAAAGCATGAAAAAACTTTGCCGGGAACGCACGGCTGCCCGACAGCACAGCTTATGACCGTTATGCACAAAAATGATAACATAAATTAGTCGGATGCGCACGAAATTGAATTGACAATTTGAAAAAATATGATATAACGGGTATCCGCAACAAACAGGAGGTGCGCAGCTATGACACAGGATCTGACAGTTGGAAAGCCGATTTCGCGGATCTGGCAGTTTGCCGTTCCGGTGCTGTTCGGGCTTCTTTTGCAGCAGGTATATTCTCTGGTCGATACGGCGATCGTCGGCCATGCGCTGGGCGTAATGGCGCTGGGCGGCGTCGGGGCGACAGGGTCGGTCAACTTCCTTGTGCTCGGCTTTTGCGGCGGTCTGTGTACCGGCATGGCCATCCCGCTGGCGCAGGCGTTCGGCGCGGGCGAGTACCGGCAGCTGCGCCGCTATGTGGCGGGCTGCGTCTGGCTGGGACTTATTATGTCGGCGGTGCTGCTGGCCGTGACGCTTCCGGGTACGCGCGGGCTGCTGCGCCTCATGGGAACGCCGGAGGAGCAGATGGACTACGCATTCAACTATATCTTCATTATTTTCGTCGGCATCCCCACGACGATCCTTTATAATATGGGTGCGTGCGTCCTGCGTGCGCTGGGCGACAGCAAATCGCCGGTGTGGTTCCTGGCTGCGGCCTCGGCCATCAATATTGTCCTCGATCTGCTGACGGTGTGCGTGCTCGGCTTGGGCGTGGCAGGCGCGGCGATCGCAACGGTCGTCTCGCAGCTCGGCTCGGGGCTGCTGTGCGTCGGGTATCTCAAAAAGCACTTCCCGATCCTGCGCATGGAAAAGGACGACTGGAAGCTCCGGCGGCCGGAGGTCATGCGCCTGCTCGGCATGGGCGTGCCGGTCGGACTGCAGTTCTCCATCACGGCCATCGGCTCCGTCATACTGCAGAGCGCCGTCAATTCCCTCGGCGCAGTGTGCGTGTCGGGCGTCGCGGTGGCGGGAAAGATTTATATGCTGCTGGCCTGCCCGTTCGATGCGCTGGCCATGGCGGCCACGAACTTCACGGGCCAGAATCTCGGCGCGGGCAAGTATGACCGCATCAGGCAGGGGACGTATGCCTGCCTGTTCATCGGCATCCTGTACTGCGTCCTGTACATCCTGATCGCGCAGTTCGGCACACGGTATCTGTCGCTTCTGTTCATGAACGCGGACGAGGCGGCAAGCGTCATGTCCTACACGCAGCAGCTGAACGTCGCCTATGCCTACGCAACGCCGCTGCTGCTGGGCGTCAACGTGCTGCGCCTGTCCATTCAGGGCATGGGATACAGCCGCCTGTCTCTGATCTCAGGCCTTCTGGAGATGCTTGCGCGCACGGCGGTGAGCCTTTGGGCCGTGCCTGCGTTCGGCTTTGACGCGGCCTGTCTGGCAAGCCCGCTTGCGTGGCTGCTGGCCGACTGCTTCCTCGTGCCCGGCTTCTACGGCTGTCTGAACGCCAGACGCCGTCAGGCTGCCCGCGTCCGGAAGGAGCTGCCGGAAGAATAAAAACAAAAAAGCGGGGCTGCAGCGAGTGTCATTTCGCTGCAGCCCCCTTTTGCAATTAGCGGTCGATATCGACCCACTCGTAGCCGAGATAGGTTGTGAACGCTTCCTTGAGGATGTCCTTGTAATGGCCCTCGCAGATGGCAGTGTGGTGCTTGAAGCCGCCCTTGGCGAGCGTGATGCACTTATCCTGCAGGTGCGGGATCTCCGCCACGCCGCCGCAGCCGAAGTAGCCATCCTCGATGGGGTCGTCGGTGAACTTGGCCTCGGACGCGTAGATGACGATCTTGCCGTCCTTGGTCTGGCAGTTGGAGATGGTGATGGGCATGGGCTTGATGCGGCCCTCGTTGCAGCCCCAGCCGGAGCCCGGATCGTTCTTGGCAAACATCTTGTGCTCGGTGACGGTGCCCTTGCCGGCCATCAGGCTCTGGGCGACCGGGCCGCAGTGGAACAGAATGATCTTGTCCTCGTCGTCGCCGTAGTTGTTGTTCCAGTCAAGCACGGCGGCCGGGCCTTCGGAAGCAAGGCTCATGGCGCGCATGGAGATGGCGGAGCACATATCGATCTCGCAGGACGCGACGATGCCGCGGTCGTTCAGCTCGGAGAGCAGCACGCACGGGCAGATGCGCAGATACGTCTCCATCTCGTTCCAGCAGCGCAGCGCCAGCGCGTCGAGATGGTATTCTTCAATGTACTCGTCGAGCACGACGGAGACCTTCGCCAGCGTCAGAGCGTTGGAGGCCGGGACAAGCGAGAAGTCGGTGTAGTTCTTCAGCCGCTCCAGCTTGGCCAGCACGACCGCGTCGTCGTCCGCCTTGGCGCGAACCTTTTCAAAGACCTCAGACAGATCGAAGGACTCGACGTTGATGCCGTTTTTCTGCATGGCGAGCTCGTCAAAGCGGACGGTCTTGAACGCGGTGGTGCGCGCGCCGATGCAGCCGAGGTTGAAGCGCTTCATGCCGTTGACCACGCGGCAGATAGCGGCAAAGTCGCGCAGATTCTCCTGGAACTTGGCGCTCAGCGGATGGACAACATGGGGCTTGAGCACCGTGAACGGGACATTGTACTGACAGAACACGTCCGTGACGGAGAACTTGCCGCAGTAGGCGTCGCGGCGGTGGGCAAAGTCCATCTTGCCGATCTCATCGGGGTACGCCTGCATGAGAATGGGCACGCCCGCGTCCTGCAGCGCGGTGATCGCGCCGTTTTCGTCGGCGAAAATGGGCATGGAGAAGATGACGCCGTCATACTGGCCCTCGTGCTCCTTGAGCCACTTGGCGTAAAGCAGGCCCTCGTCGCGCGTTTCGACGCCGCCGTAGCGGGTCAGCTCCTTGTCCATCATGATGTAGTCATAGCCGGCGTCGGTGACAGCCTTGACCATGTCGTCGCGTGCGCCGTAGATCAGCTCGCCGGGCATGAAGCCGCGGTTGCAGAAGCAGAGGGCAAAGGTCATTTTCTTTTTCATGGTTGATTCCTCCTGTTATTTATCCGAACAGTTTTTCCTGGTTTCCTTCGATGCGGAACGAGCGGATGATCTCGCACGTGCGGGTATAGACGGCGGCGCGGGCCTTTTCCACGTCGTTCGTCTCACCCAGTGTGCGTTCGTAGGTCTGACGGATCTCGGTGCCGACATTGATCTTCGCAATGCCGTTTGCAATGCCGTCGAGAATGCACTGGTTGTTGATGCCGGAGCCGCCGTGCAGCACGAGCGGGATGCCCGTGACCTTGCTGAGGTCGGCGATGTGCTCGATGTCCAGACGGGCCTCGGGCTTCTTCTGGTTGCGCACGCCCTCGGCGATCGCACCGTGGATGGAGCCGACGGCGACGCTCAGCCAGTCGCACTTCGTCTCTTCCGCAAACTGCTTCGCCTCTCCGAGATCGGTAAAGCCCTTCTTCGTGCGGAAAATCTCTTCATAATCCATGTTCGCGCCTGCGCCCTCGTGACCCATGACGGAGCCGAGCTCGGCCTCGCAGGCGATGTCATTTGCGTGCGCAAAGTCTGCGACCTGCTTCGTCACAGCGATGTTCTCTGCAAGGCTCAGGCGGCTGCCGTCGACCATGACGGACTGATAACCTGCCTTGACGGCACGCTCGAGAATGGGCATATAGTCCACGCGTTTCTGATCCTCGTCGATGACGGGCACGTGGTCGAGGTGCAGAAGGGTGTATTTCGGGTCATAATACTTGAAATACTCCTCCGCGACAGCCTCAAGGCTCTGCGACTCGAACTTTTCCCATTCCAGCCGCGCGACCTGCAGCATGGCGACGGTCTTTTCGTCGATGATGGCCTGTGCGACGGGCTTTGCCATCGGCAGATAGGGGATGTTGAACGCCGGGACGATGGTATGGTGCTGCCATGCCAGCCGGACAGCTTGCTGTGCTTTCATATGGATCTCTCTCCTTAAATATTTATTTCTGCTTGAGCGCTTCGAACTGCGCCTCGTTTTCGAGCATTGTCAGCCGCACGCCATAGGTCTTCTTCTCGCCAGGCGCGAGGAACTGCAAAAGGCCCTTTTCACGCATCACGTCGCGGCCGTCGGGGTAGCAGTTGCCGGGTTCAAGGCCCATGACGTAGTCCTTGACGCCCATCATCTTCCACTGCGTAAAGCAGCTGAGGCTGGACGAGTCGAACGAAATGGCAAGGCCGTAGCCGCGGTCATGGTTGAAGATGGCGGCAAGGCCGGGTTTGCCATTGAAAGCGTGATAATAGCACTGCTCCTCAAAGCCGGGGGTGGGGGAGAGAACTTTGTTCCATGTGTCCAGATCCTCGGCGGCGTGCGCGTTGCGGGGCGTGACCCCGGCGGCGGGGATATAGAGCTCTGCCGCCTCAGACAGCATGGGGTAGCCCATGTTCATGTGGTACAGGATCATGACCGGGGAGGCCTCGCCGCCGATGTTTTCGATTTCGTCGGTGATGGTGATCTCATTCGTTTTCTTCGAGCACGTGATCGTGCGCGTCAGAATGAGCTTTTCGGCGAAGATCTGCGCGTGGCGCATGACGGCCTTGACCCAGATCCTTTCATCGTCCATGTCCCAGAGCAGACGCTCGGCGGGAATGTTGTCGACTGCACCGTGCAGCGGCAGGCGCACGCCCTCGTCCGTGCAGGGAGAGCCGACGGCCAGCAGACCGCAGGTGGTCAGAAAGCCCGCCGTGAAATTCTTGAGCCAGCCCGCTTCCTTATCATCATAGTAAGCGGGCGCGACGTAGCCGTTTGCCGAGAAGAAGCCGCAGTTTTCGCCGCGGAAATGCAGGCGGGAAATATCTGCGCAGCGGTCGGCGGAGACGGTGAAGTCCAGCCCTTTGCCGTTTCGTACCTGCAAAAGGCGCATTCCGTCGCCCTTGCCGCCGGTCAGCCGGTATTCCTCCACGCCGAACAGCTGCGATTCGTGTCCGTAATATGCGCGTTCGTTCATTTGGATGCTCCTTTCAGTCCAGACGTACATACAGACAGAAAGCCTGTACGTTGTTCCTTCTATCCTAGAATAACAGAAAAAACGTACAGGCAATAGTGATTTTTGTACAAAATCCGAAAAAATTATTTTTTGTCCGTCGCTTCGCTGCCGCTCTCCAGTTTTTTTCGGTATTCGCGCGGGGAACAGCCGAATTTCCGGTGGAAAACCTTGGAGAAATAGTTGTAGTCGTAAAAGCCGACGTTGGACGCGATCTCGGAGATCTGCATTGAGGTGGAGCGGATCATCTGCTCGGCCATGGAGATACGCTTGCTGCGGATATAGTCGGCGACGGAGGAATTGAAGCTCGTGTGGAAGATCTGATAGAGCTCGGCGCGCGAGACGGAAAAATGCGCGCACAGGTGCTCGATGGACAGATCCCAGGCGATGTTGTCGTTGATGTATTTTTCAATCTGCTGCGCCGTGTCGAGATTGCGCACCTCAAGCATCCGCTGGTGGTAAATGTGGCTGATGCAGGCGTCGAGAATCCTGCAGGCTGCCTGAATCGTTCTTGGTGCATAATGGATCTGCATATCATAGAGCTCATGGCATTCTTCTTTGCAAATGCCAAATTGCGCGGCATACTGTGCGATTTTATCAAATTCTGCATCCATGCCATATGTTGCCTGGCCGATACACACAAATGCAACAATGACGCCCTCATAATAAAGCGGAGCAAGATATTCCGTCAGTCCGGCGTGACACTGATATTGCAAGGGTTTTCTGCTTCGCCTGCATATCTGCATATGCGCTTCGTCACAGCTCCTGCATCGGCTGTCAAACTCTTCTATTTTTCGCATACGCGCACAAAAAGGGTACAACTTTATGGGGGTCGATGCACATTCCTGATAGTCTGTATCAAAAATGCAGAGCTTCATGTCCGTCAATGTGCAAAAGTCGTTGAGTAGCTCAGTCAGTCCCGCATTTTTCAAGTCAAGCATATTGTCAGCCTCTCCCGAAAAGTAGTAAATTCGTAAAAAAAGACAAGTTGCTATTTCCCTATTTTCTTTACAAAATATATTGTATCAGCATGAAAAAAGGAATGATATATGGCAATATGCACAAATTTAGACCCTCCTTTTTTATGCTTTTAAAGATGTTTTTCTCTACTTTGGAAACGTTTTTTACTAGTCCTTTCATTTCCCACATGGTAAAATACAATCACGAACGGGACTTTCCGTTTCGACACTAATTTAGGAGGAATTTCACAATGAAAAAGATCATCGCTTTGCTGCTTGCAGTGATGATGGTTCTGGCCATGGCCGCCTGTGCCGCCAAGACCACCGACACCCCGGCTCCCGCTGAGACTGACAACAAGACCGACGCAGTCCAGGAAACCGCTACCGAGGCTGCCGCCGACGGCAAGACCGAGCTGAACATCGGTGTTCTCGTCTGGAAGTATTCCGACACCTACGGCTCCTCTGTCCGTGTTGCCATGGACAAGTACGCCAAGGAGATCGGCGCTGAGAAGGGCCTGACCATCAACCTCGAAATGCAGGACGGCAACGACGACCAGGCTACCCAGAACAACCAGGCCGACGTAATGTTCGCCGCAGGCAAGGACCACATCATCATCAACCTCTGCGACACCTCCGCTGGCCAGTATCTGGTTGACCTTGCCAAGCAGTACAATGTCCCCATCTCCTTCTACAACAAGGAGCCTGTTGACTCCACGATCGTGACCGGTTCCAACTCCATCTTCGTCGGCACCAAGCCCGAAGAGGCCGGCATCATGCAGGGCGAGATCCTCGCTGACCTGTATGCCGCCAACCCCGAGCGCGTCGACAAGAACGGCGACGGCAAGGTCGCTACGCTTGAGTTCGAAGGCGAGATCAACAACCCCGAAGCCATCGCCCGTACCGAGTACTCCCTGTCCACCGCGATCGAGAAGGGCGTTCCCTGCGAGATGATGACCGAGAACCAGGTCGCTAACTGGGATACCGCCAAGGCACAGGAAATGATGACCGCGCAGATCGCTTCCCTCGGCGTTGAGAACATTGAGGTCGTCTTCTGCAACAACGACGACATGGCCATCGGCGTCATCGCTGCTCTGAACGAGGTCGGCTACAACCTCGGCGACGGCGGCGACGAGATCATCGTCATCGGCGTTGACTGCACTGATACGGCTGTTGAGTACATCAACGCCGGCAAGCTCTACGGTACTGTCAAGCAGGACGGCGACGCAATGGGCAAGGCCAACATCCTCATGGCCATCAACGGCGCTCTGGGCAAGGATTGGCTCGACGGCACCGACTACACCATGGCTGACGACGGCTTCTCCATCCGTATCCCGTACGCAAAGATCACTGCGGAATAATCTGTTCAGACCATTCTGCTGATCTTAGTAAGAGAATCGTAATCGAATCAGGTGGCCCTCCGGGGCCACCTGATTATGCAAAAAGGAATTGGTGATACACTTGGAAGAAAACTACCTGCTCGAAATGCTTGATATCGAAAAGCAGTTCCCGGGCGTCAAGGCGCTGGACCATGCCAAGCTCCAGCTGCGTCCCGGCTCCATCCACGCCCTCATGGGCGAGAACGGCGCCGGTAAATCGACGCTCATGAAGTGCCTGTTCGGTATCTATAAAAAGGACGCGGGCTCCATCCGGATGAACGGCAAGGAGATCAATTTCACCAGCCCGCGCAACGCCCTCGATCACGGCGTAGCCATGGTGCATCAGGAGCTCAATCAGGTGCTCTACCGCAGCGTCATGGAAAATATGTGGCTGGGCCGGTTCCCGCTGAAGGCCGGACTGGTCGACCACAAGAAAATGTACAACGACACCAAGGCTGTTCTGGACGATCTGGAAATTAAGGTCGACCCGAAGACGATCATCGGCACCATGGCCGTTTCCCAGCGCCAGATGCTTGAGATCGCGAAGGCAGTCTCCTATAACGCAAAGATCCTCGTGCTTGACGAGCCGACGTCTTCGCTGACCAGCGAGGAGGTCGAGCACCTGTTCCGCATCATGCGCCGCCTGTGCGATCAGGGCGTCGGCATCATTTATATCTCCCACAAGATGGACGAGATCAAGCGCATCTCCGACGAGGTCACCATCATGCGTGACGGCCAGTGGATCTCCACCGACAAAACGGAGAACCTCTCGACCGACGATATCATCAAGCGCATGGTCAACCGCGAAATGACCAACCGCTTCCCCGCCAAGGACAATGTCCCCGGCGACGTGCTGATGGAGGTCTCCCACCTGACCGGCAAGTATATGCCCACCTGTCAGGACGTCTCGTTCGAGCTTCGCGCGGGCGAGGTGCTCGGCGTGGCCGGTCTGGTCGGCTCGCGCAGAACGGAGCTTCTGAGCACGATCTTCGGCATCATGGCGCGCGAGAGCGGCGAGATCAAGCTGAACGGCAAGCCCATTTCCAACAAAACGCCGCGTCAGTCCATCAAAAACGGCTTCGCCATGCTGACGGAGGAGCGCCGCGCGACCGGCATCTTCCCCTATGCCAACATTCTGTTCAACACCGTAATTTCAAACCTCGGTTCCTATAAAAAGGGCCCGCTGCTTTCCGATAAAAAAATGACCGCCGATACGGACTGGTCCATTTCCTCCATGCACATCAAAACGCCGTCGCAGAAGACGCTCATCAAAAACCTCTCCGGCGGCAACCAGCAGAAGGTCATTCTTGGCCGTTGGCTGCTGACGAAGCCCGATGTTCTGCTCCTCGACGAGCCGACGCGCGGCATCGACGTCGGCGCCAAGTACGAGATTTACGAATTGATCCTGCAGCTTGCCAAGCAGGGCAAGGCTGTTATGATGGTCTCTTCCGAAATGCCGGAGCTGATCGGGATCTGCGACCGCATCCTTGTCATGAGCAACGGCCATATGGCCGGTATCCTCGAACGCGGCAAGGACTTCGGCGGCATTGAAAACGAGCAGGAAACCATTATGCGTCTGGCTGCGCAATATGTATAAAGAGGTTGAGAAAATGACGAATTCTAAGAAAATGAACCCGCAGAAGATGAAGGATACGCTGCTGAAATACGCGCTGTACATCATCCTTCTTCTGCTCCTTGTTGTGATCGTTGCGATCAAGCCCAACTTCCTTTCCGTCGGCAACCTGATCTCCATTCTGAAGCAGGCCTCCACGAAGGGCATTCTGGCCTACGGCGTCGCAGGCATCATCATCCTTGCCGGTACCGACCTGTCCGTCGGCCGTGTGCTCGGCCTCTGCGCGGCTGTCGCAGCCTCCTTGCTGCAGTCGGTCACGTTCGCTTCGAGATACTATCCCAGCATCACCGAGCCGCTGCCTCTGATCGTGCCGTTCCTCGCCTGCGTGGCCATCGCGGTCGTCATCTCCGCGTTCAACGGCTTCGGCATGGCAAAGCTCCATATGCACCCCTTCATCGTCACCCTCGGCACGCAGCTGATCTCTTACGGCCTGTGCTGCATCTACATCGAGAACCAGCCCTCCGGCTCCACGCAGGCGCTGTCCTCCCTTGACCAGCGCTATCTGGCGCTCGCGACCGGCTCCGTCGATATCTTCGGCTTCAAGCTGCCGTATCTGGTCATCATCTTCCTGCTGCTGGGCGTTCTGACATGGCTCGTCTGGAACAAGACCCGCTTCGGCAAGAATATGTTCGCCGTCGGCGGCAACTCCGAGGCGGCTGAGGTCTCCGGCGTTTCCGTCACGAAGACCATCATGGGCGTGTTCCTGTACGCCGGTCTGATGTACGGCATCGCCTCCTTCCTCGAGGGCGCCCGTATCCAGTCCGTCGGTACTGCAACCGGCATCAACTACGAGCTTGACGCCATCGCGGGCTGCGTCATCGGCGGCGTTTCCTTCAACGGCGGCATCGGCACCGTCCCCGGCGTCGTGATCGGCTCGATCATCCTGCAGGCGATCAACTACGGCCTGTATTTCCTCGGCGTCAACGCATACCTCCAGTACATCATCCGCGGCGCGATCATCATCATCGCCGTCGCCATCGACGTGCAGAAGTACGTTGCAAAGAAATAATTGCGCTGCGGCTTTTCAAAGCCACTGCGTTCTGATAGAATGAACGCAATCGCAGCAGATCTTCATGAGGCGCGTTGCTGCTGCAGCGCGCCTCAGCGTGTCGAAAAGGTCTTTTCGCCACGCTGAGGCAAGTTTTCGAACTTTTTCAAAGTTCGAAAACTTAGTTGATTGAACGCGAAGGGGGCTCTTTGCCCCCTTCACTCTTCCCCTGCTACTCTATCATCTAACTGCTATCTGTATTTTTTGACAGTCTCACCGCACTTTTTACGAAAGGACGTTTTTTATGCTGACCATTCAAAAGCTCCCCCTGTGCTCGAAGGGCGCGCCTGTCGCCATTACGCTGGAAAACAGCAATCATATGCGCGTGACGCTCCTGTCCTACGGCGCGACGATCCAGTCCATTGTCGTTCCCGACCGGAACGGCGTTCTGACCGACGTGCTGCTCGGCTATGAGACGGTAAAGGAATATGAAGAAAATGACGGCTATCTCGGCGCGTGCATCGGCCGAAACGGCAACCGCATCGCGGGCGCGGCTTTCACGCTGAACGGCCAGCGCTTCCACCTCACGGCCAACGAGGGCAAGAACCAGCTCCACGGCGGTCTGTGCGGCTTCGACAAGAAGCTCTGGAATTACAACTGCCGCGAAAACAGCGTCGAATTCACGACGGTTCTGGCTGACGGCGAGGAGGGCTACCCCGGCAGGCTTGACGTGTCCATTACGTTTACCCTGACGGACGACAATGCGCTGTATATTGACTACCGTGCTGTCAGCAGTGCGGATACCGTTGCGAATTTTACCAATCACGCCTACTTCAACCTCAACGGACAGGGCAGCGGCGACGTGCTGGGCCATCTGCTCCAGCTGAACGCCTCCGCCTATACGCCCGCCGATGCCGCAACGCTGCCGACCGGCGAGATCGTCCCCGTGGACGGCACCTGCATGGATTTCCGCACCGCAAAGCCGATTGGCCAAGACATTCACGACGCGGCGCTCGCCCCCTTCCGCGGCTACGATACGAACCTCTGCCTCGATGGCCAGGGCCTTCGTAAAATCGGACAGGCCGAGGGCGATCAGACCGGCATCGTGATGGAGGTCGAGACGACGCTCGAGGGCGTGCAGCTCTACACCGGCAACTTCATTTCTGACCGTGCGGGCAAAAACGGCGCGCGCTATGCGTCCTACAGCGGCTTCTGCCTCGAAACGCAGCACTATCCCGACGCGATCAATCAGCCCGCGTTCCCGTCCCCGGTGCTCCGGCAGGGGGAGCCGCTGCACGAAACGACCGTTTATCGCTTCTGCGTGAGAAAGTGAGGCACATTTATGATCAGCCTTGGCATTGACATCGGCGGAACCGGCTGCAAATGCGTCGCCTTCCGCGATACCGGCGAGCAGATCGCCATGTCCTACCGCGAATACCCCACGAAGCCCGGCGAGGTGAACCTGAACGCGCTGGCACTGCGCGAGAGCGTGTTTTTCGTGATCTCCGACTGCGTCAAAAAGCTGGACGACGCAAAGCAGGTCGCGGCCATCACCGTCTCCTCCTTCGGCGAGTCCTTCGTCCCCGTTGACCGCAGCGGCCAGCCGCTGAGCGACATCATTCTCTATTTTGCCAATACCGAAAGCGGGGAATTCTCCCGTCTGATCGAGTCGGTCGGCGTGGAAAAATTCATGCACATCACCTGTGTCCTGCCGGACGCGTCATATTCGCTGGCAAAAATGCTGTATACGCTCCGCACGGCTCCGCGCCCGGTGTGGAAGTTCCTGTTCATTGCAAGCTATATCTGCTTCTGCCTGTCCGGCGAGACGGTCGCGGACTGCTCCCTTGCCTGCCGCAGCATTCTCTTTGACGTGCGGAAGCTCTGCTGGTCGGACGAGCTGACGAGCGCCTGCGGCATCGACCCGGAAACGCTCCCTGCCGTCCTGCCGACCGGCGCGTGCGCCGGAACGCTCACGGCTGAGGCTGCCTCCGCGCTGGGGTTGCCGCGAAGCGTCAAGGTCGTCATCGGCTCGCACGATCAGATCGTCAACGCCCTTGGCTGCGGCGTGGCAAATCCCGGCGAGGCCGTCGACACGACCGGCACGGTCGAGTGCATCTGCCCGCTGTTCGCGTCCATCCCCGAAACGCTGGACTTTGAGCGCGAGAATTACGCCTGCGTCCCGTATCTGGACGGACGCGGCTACGTGACCTACGCCTATAATATCTCCGGCGGCGCGGTCGTGCGCTGGTACCGCGATTCGCTGGCGTTTTATCTCAAGCAGGCCGCGAAGGAGCGCGGGTGCTCGGTCTACGACCTTCTGAACGAGACCTGCCCGCCGGAGCCGACAGGGCTGATCGTTCTGCCGTTTTTGCAGGGTATGGGCGGCACGCCGGATGTGCTGACCGGTGCGCGCGGCACGATCTACGGCCTCACAATGCACACCTCGCCCGCCGATCTCTACCGCGCCATTCTTGAGGGCCTGACCTTCGAAATGCGCTATAACCTCGAAAAGCTTGCCAAATACGACATTCGTCCGACGACGCTCTTCGCTGCGGGCGGCGGCGCGAAGTCGCCCGTCTGGCGGCAGATCAAGGCGGATATTCTGGGCGCTGAAATTCGGCCCACGCTGGCCGACGAGGCCGGCGCGCTCGGCAGCGCGATCCTCGGTCTTGCCGCCGCGACCGGCGAAAAGAACCGGACAGCCCTTGCCGCCCGCTTCGTCCGCTACGGCCAGACGGCAAAGCCCGACGCGCAGCGGCACGCGTATTATGAGAAGCAGTTCGCGCTTTACAAGGAGCTGCGCGACTTTGAGGTCCGCCATGCCCGTGGATAACGCGTCAGCAGTCGGAACCGTATTCGACATCAAGCAGCTTGCCGTCTACGACGGCCCCGGCATCCGCACGACGGTGTTTTTGAAGGGCTGCCCGCTGCGCTGTATGTGGTGCCACAACCCGGAGGGCCTTTCCTACAAACCGCAGCTGATGGTGTCGTCAAACAACTGCCTGCACTGCGGGGCCTGTATCAGGGCTTGCCCGAATGGAGGGAAAACCTGCACGGCCTGCGGCCGGTGCATCCGCGCCTGCCCACAGGGGCTGCGGAAGCTATGCGGAAAACGCTATACGGCACAGGAACTGGCCCAAAAGCTTCTGCGGGACAAGGACTATCTTGCCGCAATGTCCGGCGGCGTGACCTTTTCCGGCGGCGAGCCGACCGGGCAGCCGGAGTTCCTGCTGGAAACGCTGGACCGCGTCGCGGGGATGCACCGCGCGATCGAAACGAGCGGCTATTGCAGCGGGAGCGTATTTGAAGCCGTGCTGGCGCGGGTCGAGTATGTCATGATGGATCTGAAGCTGATGGACCCGGAGCAGCACCGGCACTATACAGGCGTGTCCAATGAGCCAATTCTGGAAAACCTCGAACGGCTCAAGAAAAGCGGCAGGCCGTTCCGCATCCGCATTCCGGTCATTCCCGGCGTCAACGATTCGGATGAGAATTTTGAGCAGACCGCGCTGCGCCTGCTGGATGCTGAAAACCTGGAGCAGGTCGAGCTGCTGCCGTACCACGTGACGGCGGGTGCGAAATACGAGATGGTCGGCCTTTCCTATCAGCCAGAATTCGACACCGCCGCCGCACCGAACCTGAACACGGAACTCTTTCGCCGCTTTGGGCTGAAGTGTACCCATCTGTAGGGCAGCGTCATATCTGCACGGAAGATCGATCTGCCGGAATCATAAAAAACTGCGCAGAGGCTTTCCTTCTGCGCAGTTTTTGTGTATAATAGAAGCTCCGGAGGTGAACGGATATGTATCAGGCGTTATACCGCAAATACCGGCCGCAGACATTTTCGGATGTAGTCGGTCAGAAGAGCGTGACCGACACACTGCGCGCACAGCTCGAAACGGGCAAGCTCAGCCATGCGTATCTGTTTACCGGTACGCGCGGCACCGGCAAGACGTCCTGCGCCAAGATTCTGGCCAAGGCCGTCAACTGTGAAAACCCGAATCATGGCGACCCCTGCGGGCTGTGCCCGTCATGCCGCGCCATCGACGAGGGCAGCTGCATGGACGTGCTGGAGATCGACGCGGCCTCGAACAACGGCGTCGATTCCGTCCGCGTTCTGCGTGACGACGCAATTTATACGCCCGGCACGGTCAAAATGCGCGTGTATATCATCGACGAGGTGCATATGCTCTCGACGGCGGCATTCAACGCGCTGCTGAAAATCATCGAAGAGCCGCCCGCGCATCTGTTATTCATTCTGGCGACGACCGAGCTGCAGAAGGTTCCCGCGACGATCCTGTCCCGCTGTCAGCGGTTTGCGTTCAAGCGTCTGCGGCCCGATGAAATTGCCTCCCGGCTGAATTTCATCGCCTATCAGGAGCATATTGAAATTGAGCCGGAGGCTGTGAATCTTCTGGCCCGGCTGGCTGACGGCGGCATGCGCGACGGCGTGAGCCTGCTCGACCAGTGCGCGTCGGCGGCAAACGGCCCCGTGACGCTGGAAAGCGTCTATGCGTCGCTCGGCCTTGCGGGCGAAAAGCGCACGGCGGAGCTGATGCAGGCCATCGCAGAGCAGGATACGGCAAAGGCGCTGACGATCTTTTCCGCGCTTTATTCCGCGGGCAAGGATGTGGGTGCGCTGCTGGGCGAGATGTGCGCGCTCTGCCGCGATCTGCTCGTGCTGCGCACGGCCCCGAAGAGCGGGCTTTCCATGCTCTCCGGCATTGCGACAGAGCAGCAGGCGCTGGCGCTGCAATCGGTCTTCTCTCCGGGCGAACTGATGCGCGTACTGACGGAAACGCAGAAAACCCGCGTCTCGTTCGGCAAGAACACCGACGTGCGCGTAGCGGCGGAGCTGCTTCTGATGCAGCTGTGCGAGCCGTCCTTGCGGCTGGACGCGCAGGCGCTGGACGCACGCATCTCGCGCGTGGAGGAGCAGCTGGCCTCCGGCGTGCTGGTGAAAAGCGCGCCCAAAGCCAGCGGCGGGGATGCATTTGATGACGACCGCCCGCCCTTCCCGGACGATGCGGATGATCCGGAACGCGGGAGCGCGCCTCCGGCGCAGACGCAGGAGCAGTCGTCTGCCGCGCCGCAGGCCGAAACGCCTGCCGGCTTCTGGCCTGCGCTGTCTGAAAAGCTGCGCGCGGCGCTTCCTGCTAAGATCAGCGGTTTTTTTGCTGTGAACGGCCCAATCCACCCTGTTTTGCAGGGAGAAGTGCTTATCATGGCGGTGGATTCAGATTTTGTGCTGAATCAGGTTAAAAAAACGCCTGATACGGAGGCACTTGTCCGGGAAAAGGCGTCGGCAATATTGGGAAAACCGGTTTCGGTGCGCTTTGCACTCAAAAACCGGCTTTCACGGCTGGGAGACGACCCGATGGACGCGCTTGTTCAGTTTGGACAGCAGCACAGCGACATTTTTACGATCAAATAATTTATTTACGATAGAAGGAGAACAAACATGGCAAAAGGCGGATATCGCGGCGGTATGCCGATGGGCGGCATGAATCAGATGCAGATGATGAAGCAGGCCCAGAAGATGCAGGAAAACCTCATGAAGATGCAGGAGGAGCTGCAGGCAAAGGAATACGAGGCGACGGCGGGCGGCGGTGTGATCACAGCCGTATGCGGAGGCAACCGCGAGCTCAAGTCCATCACCATCGACCCTGAAGCGGTCGATCCGGAGGATGTGGAAATGCTGCAGGATATGATCGTTGCGGCGGTCAACGAGGCCATGCGCAAGGCCGAGGCCGACCAGTCCGCGAATATGGCCAAGCTGACGGGCGGCCTGAATCTGGGCGGCCTGTTCTGATGCGCGCGTTTCCCGCCGCGCTTGAGCGGCTGACCGAACAATTTGCGCGTCTGCCCGGCATCGGCATGAAGTCGGCGCAGCGGCTGGCGTTTTATGTCCTGTCGCTGCCGAAGGATGAGGCGCAGAGCTTTGCGCAGGCCATTCTGGACGCGAAGGACAGCGTTCGCCTCTGCCCGGTCTGCCAGAACCTGACCGATCAGGAGCTGTGCGCGATCTGCGCCGACCCCGAGCGCGACCACAGTCTCATCTGCGTTGTGGCAGAGCCGAAGGATGTGATCGCCATGGAGCGGGCGCGGGAATACCATGGCGTGTACCATGTGCTGCACGGCGTCATTTCGCCTCTGAGCCACGTCGGGCCGGACGATCTGCGCATCCGCGAGCTGCTGAACCGCGTCGCAGACGGCTCTGTGCGTGAGGTCATCATGGCCACGAACCCGGACACCGAGGGCGAGGCCACGGCCATGTACCTGTCGCGTCTGCTTCGCCCGATGGGCGTAAAGGTCACGCGTCTGGCCTACGGCATCCCGGTCGGGAGCCAGCTGGAATATGCCGACGAGGTCACGCTTCTGCGCGCACTGGAAGGCCGGCAGGAAATATAACGTGAAAAACCGCCCGGACGGGCGGTTTTTTCATTTCCGGTAAACGCGCGCGATTTGTTCGGGGCAAAGCTCCGGCTGCGCGGCAAACAGACCGTAGAGCGCCGCGCAGCGGCGCTCCAGCGCGCCATACGCTGTGTCCGGCGGGGTCTGGCCTGCGTTTACAAGCGGGAGGCCGCCCGTCTTTTTTGCCTGCCGCAGAACGGCGCGGCCCATTTCATCGAACGCCAGCACGCGTACATACGGCGCTTCGCGCAGGAGCGCCTGCGCGTCGATGCCCAGATAGGCGCACAGCAGCAGCCGCTGCAGCCTCGTGCGCGGGTAGCGCTTCGATTTTGACGCTTCGAGGATACGCTCGTAATCCGGCTGCGCCTGCACGGCCTTCCAGACCTTTGACCACAGGCCCTCGGAGCCGTGCGCGGCCCAGGCCCAGTCCGCCTGCTCCATGCCGCGCAGCCGCGCAAGCATGGCCTTTTCACCCCACAAAAGCGCGTGGGGGACCGCGTTTTCATACGTGCAGGCGGCCGGGACATATTGCCGCCAGCCGCTGCCGGACAGGATCAGCCGCCGCACCGCCGTAGCGGACGGATGTTCCGCGTCCGGCGTGTCTGCGTGATAATCGCCGGGACGCAGAACGGCCAGCGGGTGCATGGGGCTGTTCTGCGTCAGAATCGCGCGGCAGTATTCAAAGGCCAGAATGTCATTCGGCCTTGTCAGCAGCTGCCCATCCTGCCCAAGCGCCTCCAGCGCCCGCTGCCGTGCGGCGGCGTAGCTGAGGCCGGTCTGTATGTTTGCGTGCAGCGTCTGCTCGAATTCTGACGAGCGGGAGGCTTCCGCCGCGCGGAAAATCGCGTCCCCGTCTCCGGATTCGCAGCCGAAGCTGAGAAAGCCGCAGCCAAGACGGGACAGGATGCTGACGCCGCCCGCGGCGAAGCCCTCCGCCGAGCGCAGCGCGTATGTGACCGGCAGCTCCAGTACGAGGCTGGCCCCCGCCTCCACCGCTGCCCGCGCCCGGACGCACTTGTCAAAGACCGCAGGTTCCCCGCGCTGGACATAATTTCCGCTCATCAGGCAGACAATGGCCGCCTCCTGCCCCAGCTGCTGCCGGATCAGCTCCAGCTGCCGCGCATGGCCGAGATGAAAGGGATTATATTCACAGATCACGCCCGCTGTCTGCATAGCAGTCCCTCCGGTAAAAAATCTTCTAAAGCCCTTGTTTCTGTTTGGGTTTTGTTGTATGATACACAATAGCTATGTAATATAGTAACACGAATGATCGAAAAATGAAATACAGGAGTGAATGGAAGTATGAACATTCTGGTTATCAACGCTGGCAGCTCCAGCCTCAAGTACCAGCTCATGAACCCGGACACCGGCGACGTCACCGCCAAGGGTCTGTGTGAGCGCATCGGTCTGGACGGCCGTCTGACGCACAAGGTTCCCGCAAGCGGCAAGAAGGTGGAAAAGGACATCCCCATGCCCACCCATAAGGAAGCGATCGAGGCGGTCATGGCCATTCTGGTCGATCCGCAGGACGGCGTTATCAAGTCCGTTGACGAGATCGACGCTGTCGGCCACCGCGTCCTGCACGGCGGCGACAAGTTTGTTGAGAGCTGCATCATCGACGAGGCCTGCAAGCAGGCCATCCGCGACTGCATCCCCCTCGGCCCGCTGCACAACCCCGCCAACCTCATGGGCATCGAGGCCTGCGAGAAGGCCATGCCTGGCAAGCCCCAGGTCGCCGTGTTCGACACCGCGTTCCATATGACCATGCCCCCGAAGGCCTACCGCTATGCTATCCCCACTAAATATTACACCGAAGACCATCTGCGCCGCTATGGCTTCCATGGCACGTCCCACCGCTTCGTGTCCAAGCGCTGCATCGAGCTGATGGGCGGCGTGGAGAACGCGCACCGCGTCATCGTCTGCCATCTGGGCAACGGCTCGTCCCTGTCCGCTGTCAAGGACGGCAAGTGCCAGGATACCTCCATGGGCCTGTCCCCTCTGGCCGGCGTCCCGATGGGCACGCGCGCGGGCGATATTGACACCTGCGTTGCGCAGTTCATCATGAACAAGTATAATATGTCCGCTGACGACTGCCTGACCATGCTCAACAAGAAGTCCGGCGTGCTGGCCCTGTCCGACGGCGTTTCCTCCGACTTCCGTGATCTGGACGCCGCAGCCGAAAAGGGCAACGAGGCCGCGCAGCTGGCGCTCGACAAGTTCGCCTACGAAGTCCGCAAGTACATCGGCGCCTATGCCGCAGCGCTGGGCGGCGTGGACTGCATCGTCTTTACCGCCGGCGTCGGCGAAAACTCCGGCTCCATGCGCGCATCCATCTGCGACGGTCTGGAATATCTCGGCGTCAAGCTTGACCCGGAGAAGAACAAGCTTCGCGGCGAGGAAGTCGTGATCTCCACGTCCGACTCCAAGGTCACCGTCTGGGTCATCCCGACCAACGAAGAGCTCATGATCGCGCAGGACACCGCCGCGCTGACCAGATAAGCGTTTTCGGTTTTTAAGACAGCAAAAAATGCGTGACTGTTACAGTCACGCATTTTTCTTACCCAAGAGGAGGTCAAGCGGCAGGCGGCGGCAAAAAGCGACGGCCATTCGGCGAATTCGTATACATTTTCCCACTTGGTCGTAGGGGCCGATGCCTACATCGGCCCGTTGGGGAGCTGCGGATTCGCCGGAAGTTTCCGTAAAAACCGGCGCATTCTGCCGGGCGGACAGAGTCGTCCGCCCCTACGGGGTACAGGGAAGATTGAAGCCTCGCCGTAGGGGCCGACGACTCTGTCAGCCCAAAAATATAGCGAATTCGCCGAAGATTACTGTAAAAACGGTGCATTTTGCCAGGCCGATGTGGGCATCGGCCCCTACAACCACATGCGCGGGTACAGCCGGTTTCTGTTTTGTGTTACCCAAAATACCGGACCGCGCCAAGGATGGTCAGGTGCAGGGGATAGTAGAGATAGAAGAACCATTTAAGGAATTTGTTGACACGGGCATTTTTTCCGCGCTGGCCGTTATAGCGGGCCAGCAGCGGCAGGGACAGCGCAACGGCCAGCTGCAAAACGCCGTAGAGCCTGTCGAGCGCGAAGAAATACACGACCGCGTAGAGCGCCACAAAAAACAGCATCCATCGCCCCTGCGCCTTCAGATCGCCTCGGTTCGTGCCGAAGGCCAGCACGCACAGGCTTGCGATGCAGCTCCAGTCGCTCGGGAAGCTGACCAGACAGATGAGAATGACGAGAACCGTCTTCTGCAGCTGCGTAAAGCGCTCGCTGTTCGCGACGCGCAGCATGACAAGCCCCCACGCAAGCGGCCACATGACGCTCGTCTGGTTCAGGATGCCCCCAAAGTAAAACGGGATGAGCGAGCGGGCGTCCACAAAGTCGTTGGATGCGAAGCTATACGCGAAATGCGAAATGACGGCGAACAGGAACAGCCGGAAGGTGTATTTATTGATATTCCGCGTGTGATAATAGCCCTCGGCGATAAAATAGCACATGATGGGGCAGGTCAGACGGCCGATGATGTGCATCACGACCGGCAGCGCCCCTTTGGCATATCCGGGGAAGAGCAGCCACGCGATATGGTCGACCGTCATGGCAAAAATCGCGATCAGCTTCAGCTGATTGGCGTCCAGCGTCTTTTTCATATCTGTTCTCCAATCGGAAAAAAGCCCGGCGTGCCGGGCTTTTTGTATGTCTTAGGGTGTATCTGAAAACTCATGATGTGACCGGCAGCGAGGGATTTTTGCGTTGCGCAAGACATTTTTTCGCAGGAATACTGACGTATTTCA
>JABLTO010053637.1_pt1 | contig 47648 bp, 43 predicted proteins | sample 7160091 | NCBI WGS metagenome assembly JABLTO01 (sample SAMN14651225, study PRJNA627086) | human gut metagenome | isolation source: feces | host: Homo sapiens
CACACCAATGTGAGTATATAAATTAACAGGGATTATAATTTAAATAAGTCCGAAATCCGTACAATACAGCGTTGACCGTCACTTTATACGACGGGTGCAATTGTGACCCAACATCTTTGATGTTGGTTGGAACTCTTTATTCCGATTTACACAGAGTAAGCAATGTCAATAATAAACCTAAGTTGTTGCCGATAAAAATGGCGTCCCTACGAATGTTTGATTTGCTTATAATGACTATACCGGTTACATGGCTAAAACCGTTGGGTACTCAGCGGGGCGTATAGGAATCCGCCCCCTACACCGTAATGATTTACATATACCCAAACTTGTTAATTTTGATAAAGGCTTTGGCGACATTGCCGCCGTGGCTTGGTATGGCGGAATACGGGCTCGGCAATGTTTTCAAAGGCAAAGCCTTTATCAAAATCGCGTAGCAGGCATATTTCTACACTCTACACTCAAAAAGGCGGAGACTTCCCTCCGCCTTTTTGTTAGTCTTTTGCTTTTGAGCTTATCTTTTCCAGGATTAGCTTTACGAAGTCGTCCAGCTTGAGGGAACCAATATCCCCATCTTTTCTGTCACGGACGGAAACTGCGTTCTCCTCCTGCTCCTTTTCGCCCACAATGAGCATATAGGGAACCTTTTCCAGACGAGCCTCTCTAATCTTATAGCCTATCTTTTCCTTTCTGGTGTCAATCTCAACTCTTATGCCGTACTTCTCGAGAGTTTCCTTAACCTGCATACCATACTCCATATACTTATCCGAGATAGGCAGCACCTTAACCTGAACAGGAGCCAGCCATGCGGGGAACGCACCTGCGTACTTCTCAATGAGCAGCGCCAAAGTTCTCTCATAGCAGCCGATTGAGGTTCTGTGAATAATATAGGGGTTCTTCTTGGAGCCGTCCTTATCCACGTACTCCATACCAAACTTCTCCGCCAGCATTTGGTCAATCTGGATTGTTATCAGAGTGTCCTCCTTGCCGAACACGTTCTTAATCTGAATATCCAGCTTGGGACCGTAAAAGGCTGCCTCACCCACGCCGATTTTATAGGGCACCTTCAGGTCTTTCAGAATATTCTCCATAGCTTTCTGCGCCTCGTTCCACTGCTCCTCTGTTCCGATATACTTCTCGCGGTCATCGGGATCCCACTGTGAAAATCTATATGAAACGTCCTCTGCCAGACCCAAAGTTTCCAGCATATAGTTGGACAGCTCCAGACAGTTCTTAAACTCCTCCTCAAGCTGCTCCGGGGTACACATCAGATGACCCTCGGAAATAGTGAACTGGCGAACACGGATAAGACCGTGCATCTCACCGGAGGCCTCGTTTCTGAAAAGTGTGGAGGTCTCGTTAAGGCGCATGGGCAGGTCTCTGTAGGAACGGCCTCTGTTAAGGTACGCCTGGTACTGGAAGGGGCAGGTCATGGGACGCAGGGCGAATACTTCCTTATCGGTCTCCTCGTCTCCCAGAACAAACATTCCCTCCTTATAGTGATCCCAATGCCCTGAAATCTTATACAGGTCGCTCTTTGCCATGAAGGGCGTTTTTGTCAGCTGCCAGCCGCGCTTCTGCTCCTCGTCCTCAACCCATCTTTGGAGAAGCTGAATTATTCTGGCACCCTTGGGCAGCATTATGGGCAGACCCTGACCGATATAGTCGCAGGTTGTGAACAGCTCCATCTCACGACCCAGCTTATTGTGGTCACGCTTTCTTGCCTCCTCAAGCTGAGTTAGGTGAGCTTCAAGCTCTGTCTTGTTGGGGAACGCCGTGCCGTAGATACGCTGCAGCATCTTGTTCTTCTCATCGCCCCGCCAGTAAGCTCCTGTTGCGCTGAGCAGCTTTACCGCCTTGACCTTGCTTGTGTAATTCACATGGGGACCTGCGCACAGGTCAACAAAATCCCCCTGCTTATAAAAGGAAATCGTGGCGTCCTCGGGCAGGTCGTTAATAAGCTCCACCTTATAGGGCTCGTCCTTCATAAGCTCCAGCGCCTCGCCACGGGGCAGCTCAAACCTTTCAATCCTGAGATTTTCCTTGGCAATCTTCTTCATCTCTTTTTCCAGAGCTTCCAAGTCCTCCTGGGTAAAGGTGTGCTCCGTATCAAAGTCATAGTAAAAGCCCGAATCGATTGCGGGGCCTATGGCAAGCTTTGTACCGGGATACAGCCTCTTTACCGCCTGCGCCAACACGTGTGACGCAGAATGTCTTAATGTTTGCAGTTGTTCATCCATTTTAAATTCTCCTCTCAATTAAAAAAGCGCCTCTAAAGCATAAAGCCTTAGGGGCGCAATAATTTGCACGGTTCCACCCTAATTACAGCACGTGGCTGCACTCATTAACCTTTATCGCAAGGCAGGCGGCAACGCTTAATAGGAAAATCCGTTCAGCGCGCAGCTCCGAAGTGGTCTTCACCGCCGACCCGCTCAAGAATGCTTCCAGCCCACGGCATTCTCTCTCTTGCAGCTTTTATCGGCAGCTACTGTCTTCATCAACGCTCTAAACCAATTCTAACACCAATCGGGAGCTTTGTCAAGCCCCTATTTTTAAAATCCAATAATTGCCGCCACGATAACGGAATAGATTATACCCAAAAACGCTCCGGCAGCAACCTGCAGGGGAGTGTGCCCCAAAATTTCCTTTAGCTTTTCCGCATTCTGAACCGGGTCCTTTTCCTCCCACGCCTCAACAATCATGTTGAGGATCTTAGCGTGGTTTCCTGCAGCGCGGCGCACTCCCGCCGCATCATACATAACTATGAGAGCGATAGAGCAGCACACAACAAACAACGCCGAGTCAAACCCCTCATACAGACCTACGCAGGTCGCCAGGCTTGTTACAATAGTCGAATGGGACGAGGGCATACCTCCCGCACCGAAAAACCTTGTCCAGTCAATCTTCCTGTTGCGAAACATCTCAATAAAGCCCTTTAAGACACAGGAAAACAGCCAAGCGGACAACACGATAAAAAATATTTTATTATTTAAAATTTCGTTAAAAAATCTCATTCCTCATCTGCCTTTGTCTCAAATTAGCTGTCTCGGGATATAAGCATGTCCGACAGCTCACGCAGGAACCAAGCCTTTTCCCCGAAGCTGTCAAGGGCACCCACCGCCCTTTCGGTCAGCTCCTGCAGGCGGGCTTCCGCCGCCTCTATGCCAAGCATGGTAACAAATGTGTTCTTGCCCTGCTCCTCATCGCTGCCGATTGGCTTGCCCAGAGACTTCTCATCACCGACCACGTCCAGTATATCATCTTTTATCTGAAATGCCAACCCCAAATTTGAAGAAAATTCGCGGATTTTGCGGACTTCAACGGACTCCTCATCGGAATACCCTGAGACGATACAGCCCAGCACAGCCGCCGCCTCAATCATGGCGCCGGTTTTCTTTCTGTGCATGGCAACAAGCTCGTCCAAGGTTAAGTCCTCTCGGTTCTCCCCCTCCAGGTCGATAACCTGTCCGCCAATCATGCCCGCCGCTCCGGAAGCCCGAGACAGGCATCTTATCAGAGCCAACGCCGTCTCTCCGTCAACCTCCTTAAAGCTGCCTTCGTCCGACAGTATCTCAAAGGCCTTGTTCAAAAGCCCGTCCCCTGCCAGCAGGGCGATATTCTCGGGGAAAACCTTGTGGCATGTGGGCTTGCCCCGCCTTAAATCATCGTTATCCATACAGGGCAGGTCGTCATGAATTAAGGAGTATGTATGGACGCACTCCAAGGCGCAGCCCGCCGTTATCCCGTCCTCCACACAGCCGCCCAGCATTTCCGCCACCGCCGCCGTCAGCACAGGGCGAATACGCTTACCCCCAGCAAGGAGGCTGTACTCCATGGCTTCATACACCGATTTTTCAAGCACACGGGGAACCTCGGCGATTTCCTCAAGCTTTTTGTTTACGGCGTCTGTAAAGTCCGCCAGCTTCAAATCAAAATCACTCATGTTATTCACAGCGGCAAGCTACTTTTCCGCAGCCTCAAAGGGCTGCTCGGTTATCTCGCCTGTCTCCTTATTCTTTATCATAATATTTATCTTCTGTTCGGCAGAGTCAAGAGCGTCGGTGCACTCCTTTGTCAGGCGAACGCCTTTCTCAAAGTACTCCAGCATCTCGTCAAGGGACACGTTTCCCCGCTCCAGAGCCTTTACAACCCCTTCAAGCTCCTTGAGCTTTATCTCGAACAGTTCTTTTTTCTCTGTATTTTCCGCGTTATTTATATTTTCTGTATTCTCGTTCATTGGTTATCCCTCCGCAATTCTACAGCATTAACCGTGGCAGACGCGCTGCCGTCCTTTAGCAAAACTCTTATTTCGTCCCCTGCGCTAAGCTCGGCGGCGGACTTAACAACACCGCCCTCCTTGTTCCTGGTCACCGAAAAGCCTCTGTCAAGAGAGCTCAGGGGGCTCATTGCTTCAAGACGGGACGCTTCGATTGCCAGCTTCTGCCGTTTTTGGTTCAGTATATTCTTATAGGCGTTTTCCAAGTCCTTATACAGGGTGTCAAGATAAATCCTGCCGTTTTCCACAATGCTCATAGGGCTGCGCATTTCCACGCTGTTGCCCAGCATTTTCACCTTGAGCCTGTTCCGCTCAATAATCCTTGCAGCACAGCTGTACATTCTGGAGTACACATTGGCAAACTTCTCCCGAAGCTCTACCTGAGAGGGAACCACTAGCTCCGCCGCCGCACTGGGCGTAGGAGCCCGCAGGTCTGCCACAAAGTCGGCAATGGTAAAGTCTATCTCATGACCCACAGCCGACACAACGGGGATATGGCTGTCATATATAGCCCTCGCAACGCATTCCTCGTTAAAGGACCACAAATCCTCGATAGAGCCTCCGCCTCTGCCCACAATCAGCACATCGGCGGAGTTTGTGACGTTAAAGTAGTTTATTGCCTCCACAATGCTCTGCGCCGAGTTTTCACCCTGCACCAGAACAGGGTACAGCACAACGTCAGAATAGGAAAAGCGGCGGGACAGAATGTTTAAAATATCCCTGATTGCCGCTCCCGTCGGAGCGGTGACCACGCCAATCCTCTTAGGGTACTTGGGCAGGGACTTTTTATGCTGAGGGTCAAACAGACCCTCCCTGTCCAGCTTGAGCTTGAGCTTTTCGAAGGCGGCATGAAGATCGCCTACGCCATCCTCCTCCATATGCTCTATGTAGAGCTGATACTGGCCGTCCCGCTCATAGACTCCTATTCTGCCTCGGGCAAGAACCTTCATTCCGTTGGCAGGCCTGAAGCCCAGCCGTGAGGCGGCGCTCCTGAACATAACCGCCCGTATAACCCCGGTCTCGTCCTTTAGGGACATATACATATGCCCGGAGGAATGAGCCTTAAAGTTTGACAGCTCCCCCTTGACGAGAATGTTGTTAAGTAGGCTGTCATAGCTCAAAACCTGCTTAATATACAAATTTACTTCGGTTACGGTAAACGCTTTTCTCTCAATCATTTCTATCTCCAAACACGCCAAAAGGGGCAGCTATCTACTGCCCTCAAGCTCTCTCTGTATTGCTCCCAAAACGCCGTTCACATAGGCGGCGTTTTCCTCGCCGCCGTAGAGACGGGCAAGGGTTGTTGCCTCATTGACCGAAACGGGCAGGGGCACATCCTCAAGATACAGCATCTCGCAAACGCCCAGTCGAAGCACGGCAAGACTGACCGCCCCTAAGCGGTCAATAGTCCAGCCCTTGGCAAAGCGGGTAATCATCCCATCCACCTGCTCTATATTCTTAACCGCGCCCGACACAACTGCGCTGATATACTCCCCCTGCTTTCCCGTTTCGTATTCCTTGAAAAAGTCAGCCAGAATTTCGCTTATTTCCTCCGGCTGGAATTTGTACTGAAAGAGAATGATAAAGGCATATTCTCTCGCTTTTCTTCTGTCCATAAACAATCAGAATAACTTCTGTCCTTTCTGAAAAATATAGGCTGCTCGATTCAGAGCTTACTCGGTTTCCTCCTCAGGGGCCTCGTCAAGATTTTCTTCTATTTTATCCTCTATTTTTTCCTTAACCTCTGCCGCAAAGTCCATGGCATCATCAACCTTTTCGGAAACAACCTCCGCCGCGTCCTCAACCATGTCCGACGCCGCCTCGGCTATATCCCCGAGCTTTTCCTCAACCTTTTCGCCAACGGTCTGAGGCGGGATTTTATCCCCGTCCGCCTTGGGCACGTTTACGCCCTCAACGCTGACGTTTACTGCAACAACAGTAAGCCCGGTCATTGCCTCAACCTCGCTCTTAACCTTTTCCTGAATTTCCCAGGCTACGTCGGGGATTTTTGCTCCGTACTCAACGATTATGGACAAGTCCAGAGTTACATCCTTATCGGAAACGCTGACCTTAACGCCCTTTGACATATTCTTTTTGCCCAAGAGCTCCGCAATGCCGCCTGATATGGAGCTTACCATACCCGAAACGCCCTTTACGCTGCTTGCGGCAAGAGAGGCAACGATTGAAACAACATCGTTTGAGATATTAATACTTCCGCTCTTTTTAACCTCTTCGTTTACCATATTTTCCTCAGACATAATAAAAACCTCCTAAATCAATTTATCTGTTTAATCTTAATCTTAATCTTAATCTTATTTATACGCCCTGTTTTTCTCCGCCTTTGAAAAAGGCAGCATGCAAGCACGGCAGACTTACAATTTTGATAAAGGCTTTGCCTTTAAAACCAATGCCGAGCCCATATTCCGCCATGCCAAGCCGTGGCGGCAATGTCGCCAAAGCCTTTATCAAAATTTTGTTGGGGTTTGGAGCGAAGCCCCAATCGGTTTCCCCGAAGGGGAAAACCGACACCGCCCGGGTCTGGCTGTGACCCCACTTCCTTGAAGTGGGACGGCACTCATTTTTCCAAATGAGCTAAAGTAACTAATGTCAATAATAAATCTAAGTTGTTGCCTATGGGGCGGAACAGGGCTCGGCGACAGGTTACATTAGCAAATATAAATAAAATCGAATGGGCATAGCATAAAAGTAAAGTCTTAACATTTACATAGTATTACCCGAACAGGTATCTACATATATCCAAACCCATTTACATCATCAATAATAATGGGGGCGGGGCAATGCCCCGTAAGTTAATTATACCATACCGATTTTAAGATTACAACAATATTTTAGGCGATTTTTATTATTTTTATTAAATTTTTACTGTTCGGAGCTTATTTTTATTTGTGAAGCCGAGACCCCCGTTTCTCCGATAATGATGTCCTTGATTTGGGCGACGGTGGGACTGTCTAAATTTCCGCCCTTGACTATGACCGAAACGCCGCTGTCTCCCACCTGGGCAAAGCAGTCGTCAAAGCCCTTGGACTTTACGTTTGTCTCTATGGCGTTTTCGTTTTCCGAGTACTTCGTCAGCTTGACAATATTATCCTCCGCCTCCTTTTTGGCAGCCTCGGTCGCTTCTTTATTGGAGGAGATTTCCTTCCATTTATCCATGGTCTCTCCCCGCAGCTTATCCCTGTCCTGTCTGGCGCGTGTTATAACGTTTACCCCCGCCTGCTCCTGATTGCCGTTTTCCTGCTGCTCCTCCCCCTTTTCCTCGTCCTCGCCTTGTTCCTCATTGTCTTTTGAGAAGAAGGCTGCCTCCTCCGCCGGGGCAGAGCTCCCCGCAACGCTGACCGCCTCCGGCTTGACCTCTCCCAAAGTCCAGCGGTAGTACCCCGCCGCAAGCACCAACGCCACAAGCCCCACCACCAGCACCTGCCTGCCGCGGAACCTGTCTTTTTTTGCCTTGGGCTTGGTTTCCTTTGCTTTTTTAATGCTCTTTCCATTCATAACATCTTCTCCTTATATTAATATGTAATTCTTATTCGGTTTGCGGGCAGACCGTAGAGCGCCTTAACCGCCTCATATATTTCGTTGCGGACGGTTTCGTTTTTAGCTCCCTCGGCAACCACCACAACCCCTGTTGGGCAGGGCAGCCTTTCCATAACCACATAGGGAGAGCCGCTTCCGCTCAGGCTGCCTGAAGAAATAATAGGGCTGGATTGGTCGGAGACAGACTCCTTGCCGTCGCTTATCTCGCTTTGCTTCTTGCTGTCCTCCGCCAGCACCTTTTCGTTGGTACTGTCCACGTAAATCCTTACGCTGACCTGCCCTGCCCCGCTTATTCTTGACAGGATTTCCGTCAGCTCAGTTTCCATTCGGCTTACGTATTCAAGCTCCGTGCTCACCCCGCCGCTCTGCTCGGCGGGCTTTTCCTTTTGCCCAAAGTCCATGTTTCCCGCCAGAAACAGTACCACAATCGCCCCGATAATTATCAGCACTGCGGCTCGGCTCACAGAGCGCTTATTCTCAGAGCCGCCTTTAAGCCTGCTCTTTAGCTCCTCTATCCTACTCACGGCGGACGGTTATGTCTTTGGCAGCAAGCCCTGTCACCGCTGCCACCGCCTCTGTTATTTCAGCGGCACGGTCGCTGTCGGTCACCACCGTCACCCCCTCAAGGTTCCCAAACTCCTCTCCGCCCTCAGCCGCTGTGACCTCCACGCGGGTGACGGTTATATTCAGCTTGGACTCAAGCCTGACCTTTATGTTATTTTCAAGAGTCTCCTTATAAATTTTTATCACATCCTCTTTCTGTTTATCCTCCGCCGCCTCTCGGTTTGCTCCGCTGTATTCCGCAACGCCGCCGTAATAGTCAACAAACCCGTCTATATCAAAGCCCTTATCCCAAAGTCCCGAAAAGGGGCTGAGCAAGGAAAGTATAAGCAAAAACCCCATTGTCAGGTGGATATACTTTCTGTAGGTATTCCCCGGCATAATCAGCTCGGTGAGGGTTCCGAAGACCACAAGGGCGGCTATTGAGTACGCCCAGTTTCTGATTGCGTCCATAGCTGACTACACCGAAATATTTATCATGATGGTGATTATTATTATAAACATAACCGTCACCGCCACAAGCATGGAGAACGCCATGGATATGCCGTTTGCCATACAGGAAATGCACTCTGCCATGGACTTGCTCGCAACAGGCTCGCAGAAGGCGGCGGTTATCCTAAAGACCACCATCACCGATATAATATTGATTATGGGGGTCACTGCGATAAAGAACACCAGCACCACCCCTCCTATCCCCACGGCGTTTTTTATTACCGCGCTGCACCGTATAACCGTCTCCACCGAGTCGGACAGTATACCGCCTACAACGGGAATAAGGTTTGAGGAGGCGAACTTGGTGAGCTTTAAGGTCAGGGCGTCGGCTCCCGAAGCGGCAATGCTCCGCAGCCCGGCAAAGGCGGCGAAAATAGTCAGAGACACGCTTAGGCCGTACTTAACCCAGCTGTTCACAAGGGTGATGAGCCTTGTGGTCTTTAGGCTTTCGGACATGGAGTTGATTATGCCCAGCCCTGTTCCCACCATAACCAAAGGGACAAATATGTTCTTGATAAGCGCCACCGAGATTTGGATAATCCCAATCAGAGTGGGCTCTATTGACGCCGCGCTTATCACCGCCCCGCTTGCCAGCAAAGCCGTTACCATAACCGGCACAATGCACGCCATAAACAGCCCTAAATTCTCTATGGTAGAGGCGGCGGTGCTTACGCAGTCGTAAAACGCCGTGGCGGCAAGAGCCGTTACCGTCATAAAACAGACGTAGTACGCCGCCTTGCCCGCTCCGCTTTGGCTAAAGCCGTCGGTTATCCCCGACAGCAGAGAGCTCAGCATAACCACCGCCACCACAGCCGCCATGGTTCTCGCCGCCGACACAACTCCTCCGAACAGAGCGTAGAGCAGCTCCTTTGCCAGAGCCTTGGGCTCAATGGGGATTTCCCCCGCCGCAATACGGCTTATAAGCTCAGACAGATTAAACCCCTCGGCATAGGGAACTCCGCTGCTCAGCAGCTCTCCCGCCCCCTGTTCAAGCTGCTGTCCGTACAGCTCCGAATAGCTCTGTATCAGCTCGCCGCTTATATCCTCCCCGCCCCAAACAGGCAGGGGCGCAGCAAGGATAAACGCCGCAAGCAGAACAGCCACCCGTTTCACCGCCTCACCTCCTTATCTATTTGTGCATAATTATCTCCCTCACCAGTGACAGCAGACTGTTTATAATGGGTATGGACAGGGCAAGGATTATCAGCTTGCCCCCCAGCTCAATCTTGGCGGCGATTGCGCCCTCCCCTGCGTCCTTGCACAGCTCAGCCGATATGGAAGTCAAATACGCTATGCCTATCATCTTGAGCACCGCCTTCATGTACCCGCCGTCTATGCCAATGCTTTCCGCCAGGGCTGTCAGGTACGCCGCAATCCCGCTTAAATAGGGCATGACCCAGCCTATTACCGTAAATGTGACCACCACCGGTATCATCATAGAAAACTCGGGGCGGGAGGTACGAAGCAGGATTGAAATAAACCCTCCGATCAGACCTATGCCGATAATTCTGATAACCTCCATAACGTTACAGTCCGAATATATCCTTGATGGTGATAAACAGGTTGCTTATCTCCTCAATGACCATGAGCAAAACCACCACCAGCCCCGCTATTGTGGTCATCATAGCCTGATCGTCCCGCCCTGCGCGGCACAGCAGCAGGTTCAGCACCGCCACCAAAATACCTATGGCAGCCACCTTGAAAATCAAATCCACACCGGACATATTTACCTCCAAATCTCATGCTTCATAACAGGAGCACGGTTATAAGTATGCCGCAGGCAAAGCCCAGGCTCCGATATACCGCTCCGTTCTTCTTCGCCTTTGCCGCCGCCTCGTCTCGGGCTATTTTCAGCTTGTCGCAGGCGGCGTTTATGTTGTCCCGCTCAAGCTCTCGGGTTCCGCTGCCCAGCAGGGCGGCAAAGTCCTTGACTATAGTCATTGAGCTTTCACTGAGGCACAGCCGCTCCCTGTTCTGCTCTACGGCTCTGCTCCAAACCTCTCCGACCTCCTCCCCTCTAAGCTCCTCCAGTTCCCGCGCCGCCTGACCGAAAATGTCCGCCACGACCCCGTCCCAAAGACGGGATACCCCTGCCGCCGCCTCGGAGAGAACTCTGCCGTTCATGGAAATCTCCGATTCCAAAAACCGCAGCGCGCTTATGAACCTCTCTGTCTGCTCCACCTCTTTGTCCAGGCGGGACGCCATAGTAATACCTATATACCCGCAGCCCATAACTATCACAAATCCGCACACCAGCTTAATCATCATCTTACCCGCCGAACCTCCCCCTCAATCACGTGATTTTTAACGTCTCGGTATTTGAGCAGTATGAGAACATCAAAGACCCTGCGGCGGATAAGGCTGCCGATATGAGGCTTTTGCTCTATTTCCTCGAAGCTGCCGCCGTGAGCCGAGGCGACTATAGCCGCCCCGCTGCCCTTTGCGTAGTACACTGCCGCCGCCTCTTCCTCGGTTACAAGCTCGTCTGTGATTATGACCGCAGGAGACATAGTTCTGAGCAGAATGGTTATGCCCTCCGCCTTAGGGGCGTTTTCAATTACGTCGGTATTCACGCCTATGTCGCAGCCGGGCAAGCCGTGATACATGGCGGCTATCTCGCCTCTGTCGTCCGCCACGCCCACCTTTAGTCCCCGCTCGGACAGCTGCCGTGCCAAGTCCCGCAGAACCGTGGTCTTGCCCACTCCCGGAGGAGATATAATCAGTGCGCTCCTTATCCGTCCGCCTGAGACTATGCTGCCAATAATTGGGTCTGCACTGCCTATAATCTCATTGGCAACCCTTATGTTTACCGAGCTTATATCCCGAAAGTTCTCTATGACAGAGCCGCTGCCGCAGACCGCCCTACCAACAAAGCCGACCCTGTGCCCGCCCCTTATGGTTATAAAGCCTCGGCGTATCTCGTCAATGTAGGCATACACCGAGTTCTCACAAAGGGCTCTGAACAGACCGCTTATATAGGCTCTGCCCGTTATTATGCCGTCGGTTGGGTTGGGGCTTGCGCCTCCTTCCTCGGTGATGTATAAAATCCGCCCCGAGACAAATAGGGACAGAGGCCGCCCGCCCCTTATTCGTATCTCCTCGGGCTTCTCTCTTTCGATACAGCGGCTTAGGGCAGCCCTTATCCCGTCCTTGGGGAAGTAACCTAAAATCTCATCATAGCCGTTCATTAAATTTTCCTCTCACTGTCGATTGATTTGTTTGTAGTATTCTATGAGGATTTGTCCTAAGTTAGAACTATAAAAAACCGTCTTTTACCACAAGCCGGTTATCAAGCACGGCAGGCGGTCGCAAGACCGCAAGTGAGGTGCGCAGATGCGGATTTATTGCGAATTAACCATATAATTTTTATTCTCACATTGGTATGTCTATGCCGAGCCCAGTTCCGCCCGCCGGACCCGGGCGGTGTCGGTTTTCCCCTTCAGGGAAACCGATTGGGGCGTTGCCCCAAACCCCGGTAATAAGAACCCGGTTAGGATATATGTAACCTCTCTTTTCGTAGGGGGCGGCTTCCCAGACGCCCCGCATACAAACCAACATTGTTATCAGAGCAAACGTGTTTGGGTATATATAAATATCTGATTACATGAGTGAAATCTGTTGGTACATCTCGGGGCGTCTGGGAAGCCGCCCCCTACAACTTGTACGGTTACGTTTGTACCAATCCTATCAAAATAGATAAACCCCATTAATTCGGCCAGCAGGCGCAGCTGTGACCCAACATCTTTGATGTTGGGTGGCACTCATCATTCCGATTTATACAGAGTAACCAATGTCGATAATGATACAAGATTTGTTGCCTATAAAAGCGGCGCCCCTACGAATTTTGATGCAAATATTCCACATGTCCATCCCATTTCGTTGCAATAAAAAAGTCGGAGAAAAGGGGACTTTTCTCCGACAAAATAACAATTATTATCTAAAACTTTTCAAATAAACCTCTTTATACCAATCCTGCTGCCAATCCTCACTTCCTACGCCCTCACCGAAATCCATAGGCAATTTCGGCTTGTCTATTACCACACGGTTTAAATTCTCTATATACTCAACGTCACAGTCAAAGGCTTCCGCAACCGCTCTCAGCGGTACCAACGTTCTGTTTCCCACAATCTTGGGAACTGCGTCAAGGATTATCACCTCTGTTCCGTTGCCCATTTCAGGGTTGTCTATCTGCAAAACAACAGTGCGCTCGTCATTTGTTACCGTTATAACTCCGTCTCCGTCATCATAAGTAACCTCCGCACCCAGGGATTCAAATACAGCTCTCATCGGCACAAGCAGTCTGCCGTTTTCTTCTATGGGTTCTTGATCAAACTCAAGCTGCTCACCCTGAGAGAATACTGCTGCGCTCTCCTGTTCAAATTTTGCGCCTACTATATATGGATCGTACTCTGTTCCGCTGCCCGATAAAATCTGATAATTCTTTTCATTTAAGTAAAACGCCGGACGTATTCCGTATACATATGCTGAAAGATATGAACCATATCCAACATCACCGTATACATATATACCTGTTGTACGCAGTGCATATCTATTATGTTTTTCAAGGTTAATAAACTCACTGTCAAGGGCAACACTGCTTAAAGCATATTCTGTCGGAGACGCTGCGACACTTCCAAAATTACTCCACAATTTATATATTTGTCTTACATCAAGTAAAAATATTGTATCGCTTAATCTGTACATTGCCCCTTCAACATGCCCTAACTGTGTGACATCACTATACAAAAAACTTCTGTCTCCTCTTCCGTCACCATATATAAGTGCATTTTCCTGAAAACAATTTGTAACACCGTTAGTTGATAAATCTTTTCTTCGGCCGGTTAACAATTGCCATTGCGCAACCGTTTTCATCAAAGATAATTCGGTTTGTGTAAAGTTATCCTGTGATATAAAACCTGCTTCTTTATCATATGGTAGATAGGGTCCGGCAAAAAACTTATAATTAGGAATTTTATTATACGTCCATGTTACATTTTCCGCACTTTGATTAGAATTTAACCACGTACGTATTGTTGTTTCTTCCCAAAAACCGTCTCCATATTCAGCAACTTGATTTCCGGAATCAATTGCTTTATAACACAGTATCTTGTCGCTTAACATCAGTATGCCGTTTTCGTCATCTATATCAGCACACTTCCAGATAATAGGCTCATTGTTATAGCTGCCAAGCTGTATGTATTTTCCGATTGAGATTTCATTATCCGCAAATACTATATTGGATACCGCCAATATATTTACCATTATCAGAAACCCTATTGTTATTTTTTTAATCCTCATAACCCACACCTCAGATAAGCATATTAATAATTTTTATTTTAGTTTTAAATCCTATGTTAATATCTATTGGAGTTCTGCTGCATTTTCTTTATTATACCTCTAAGAATAAATAGCTGTCAACAAAATATGACATATTTTAAATTTGATAATATAGCCTAGCCCAGTTCCGCCCGCCAGACCCGGGCGGTGTCGGTTTTCCCCTTCGGGGAAACCTATTGGGGCGTTGCCCCAAACCCCAACAAAAAGTCGGGGCAAAGGAACTTTGCTCCGACGCATTTCTACACTATACACTCTACATTCTACATTAAAAACAGCCTCACCAAAATCGGTGAAGCTGTATTCCATTCTTTTAATTGTTTTCAGCCAACGTTATGCCAAAGTGGCTCAGAGCTGCGTCAAACTGATTATCAATCTCCACTGTTGTCTCTGTCAAGTCCTTATAAAGCTGCCGCTGAGTGGTCAGGTCAAGGACGCCGTAGGGGAACAGGTCGTTATACGCCTGATACTCTGTTATTGCCGCCTCCAGTTCCCCGTCAAAATAGGGATTTGTCACATCTCCCGTGTACCAGCCCCATACGGCAAAAATCGCCTTTGCCCTTGAGACATTGGGGTCGCTTATGCCCCTTTGGTACACGGCGGTATAATCAAAATCCTCATAGCTGCTGTAGTCAAAGGGTTCAGAGCCGTTTTCCACAACAGCGTCGGGTGTTACGCCGATTTTGTCGATGTTATTTCCGCTTGGAGTTAAATAATACGCCACCGTAAACTTCATAGCCTCGTCGTCCTTAAGGTTGACGCTGCTCTGGACGGTGCCCTTGCCGTAGGTTCGGGTTCCTATAACAACCCCTACCCCGTTTTCCTGAATGGCCGCCGCCAGAATTTCAGAAGCGCTGGCAGAGTTTTCGTTTACCAGTACCACCACGTCGTTTTCAGCCGTCCGCTTGTTGTCCGACTTATATACCACGTCCATCATATCAAGCTTATGGTCCTCGGTAACAATAACATTGCCCTCAGGCACAAAGAAGTTTGCAATCTCTGCCGCCGCCCCCAGGTAGCCGCCGCCGTTATCGCGGACGTCGATAACTATATCGGTTATACCCTTGCTGTCCGCCTCATCTATCGCTTCCTTAAACTGAGCGGCGGAGTTGTCCATAAAGGTGTATATTCTAATATACATAAGCTGCCGCGTTTTAGTGGGGTCGCTTTGATCAACGCCCTCGTAGACCTTGTGGTAAACCGACAGCTTCTCCCCTATTTCCTCACGGATCATAGTGAAGTACAGGGGCTCTGTATACCCCTCTCTGAGAACTCCTACAACGACCTGAGTTCCTACCTCGCCCCGAATATAATTCTGGGCTGCAGATAAGGCTATACCAATCAGGCTGTTTCCGTCGGCAGAGTATAAAATGTCTCCCGGCAAAACTCCCGCCTTTGCGGCGGGGGAGTCCTCGTAAACCGAGCCCACAACCAACGTGTCTCCCACCTCGTTAAAGGTAATACCTATGCCGCCCACGGCGCCCTCAAGCTGAGAGATGAACTGCTGAAACTCGCCGCTCTTGTAGTAAACCGAGTGCTCGTCAATTGAACTGAGCAGGGCGTTCATAACCGTCTCGTAAAGCTCCGGGTGCTGCTTGAGCACCTCTAACAGAGCGTTTTCATAAAGAGAGTCGCGGGTGACTCCCTCCTTGGCAAAAAGAGCCAGATACTCCACAATCTGCTCTACATACTCCGATATGTACTCGCCGTCATATTGGCTCTCCGCCACTGTCTCTGTGGGCTCATCGCCGTAGACCGCACTGCCGAATGGCACAGCCACCAGACATATCAGCAACACGAGCGCCGCAATTTTCTTAAAATTTTTCATCTGCCATTCTCCTCTCGACTATTCCGTCACAATTGAAATAACTCTTAACTCTCCCCCGGAAAGCCTTGCCACCGTAAGCCGAACGTCCATATCCAGAAACCAGCTCAGGGATTTCAGGTCAAGCCAGTCGCCGCCTGCGCTGCGTATGTTCCCGTCAAAGGCGGGAACCTCTGTGTACTCTATTTCCGCCGCAGCGGCAATCGCCGCTTCACCCTGAGACACAGGCTTCACATCCTTAACAACAATACTCCCGTTTTCCCAGTCGGACAGGTACAGATTTCCCGTATAGACCCACAAATCCGTGACTATCTTCTCCTCCTCCGCGCCAAAGACGGAGAACTGCCCCACAACAGTCAAGACTATTATCAGGGCTGCCATAAACTTTTTCATATACTTCCAATCCTCCAAAATTTCAACTACATTCTCTCGGGAGCCGTTATCTTAAGCATTTTCAGCACTCCCGCAATAACCTGCCTTGTGCAGTCGATAAGCTTCATTCTTGCACTGCGCAGCTCCTCATCCTCAACGTTTACGTGGCAGGAGTTATAGAAGCCGTGGAACTCCGCCGCCAGCTCCGTAACATACCTCGTCATCTTTGAGGGCTCCAATGTCTCCGCCGAAATCCGTATCTCCTCCGGCAGGTCGCTGAGCTTTTTAAGCAGACTGAGCTCCGCCTCATGGCTTAATACCTCGGGCTTGATTTGGGCATAGGGCTTAACCTCATAGCCCTCCTCCTTGAGAAGCCTTAATATGCCGCAAATCCTCGCGTGGGCATACTGAACGTAGAACACAGGGTTGTCGTTGCTCTGCTCCTTGGCAAGACCCAGGTCAAAATCCAAATGGCTTCCCGCCCCGCGCATGTTAAAGAAGAACCTTGCAACGTCAATGCTGACGTCCTCCAAAAGGTCGTTCAGAGTTATTGCCTTGCCTGTCCGCTTGGACATTCTCACAATCTCTCCGTCCTGCATAAGGCGCACAAGCTGCATGAGCACAATGTCAAGACGGCTCGAATCTATACCCACGGCGTCAAGAGCCTTTTTCATTCTGGCAACGTGACCGTGGTGGTCGGCGCCCCAGACGTTTATGGCAAGGTCGTAGCCCCTGGTTTCCAGCTTGTTTATATGGTAGGCAATATCCGCCGCAAAGTAGGTGGGTATGCCGTTCTGCCTAACCAGAACCTCGTTTTTCTCAAGACCCATTTTCTCGCAGTTAAGCCAGAGGGCGCCCTCATCCTCGTAGGTATAGCCCGCCTCGGTGAGCCTGTCTATGGCAGCCTTAACGTGACCCTCCTTGTGGAGCTTGCTCTCCCTGAACCACACGTCATAGTATATTCTGTACTTTTCAAGGTCTGCTTTAAGAGCCTTTATGTTTTTCTCAAGGGCATAATCTATAAGCGCCTGTCTGCGCTCCTCCTCGGATGTGTTTAAATACTTGTCCCCGTGAATTTCGATAAACGCCTTGGCGTGGTCGGTTATGTCCCCGCCCTGATAGCCGTCCTCGGGGAACTCTATTGCGTCCTCCCCCTTGAGCTGCTGAATATATCTTGCGCTCAGTGACTTGCCGAACTTCTCAATCTGGTTTCCCGCATCGTTAATGTAGAACTCGCGGGTCACATCATATCCTGCGTATTCCAGCACAGAGGCAAGGCAGTCTCCCAGGGCTCCGCCTCTGGCGTTGCCCATGTGCATGGGGCCTGTGGGGTTTGCGCTGACGAACTCCACCATAACCCTTTTGCCCTTGCCTATGTCAATCCGTCCGTACTCCTCCCCCTGCTCCTCTATAGCCTTAAGGGTCTCGTAAAAGCGGGCGGGGCTTAGGTAGAAGTTAATAAACCCCGCTCCCGCTACTTGAACATCTTCAATATATCCGTCTTTCTTTATGCGGCTTGCTATTTCCTCCCCGATTTTCCGAGGAGCTGTTTTAAGCTGCTTTGCCAAAACCATGGCAATATTGCAGGCAAAGTCCCCGTGGCTCTTATCCTTCGGGGTCTCTAACTTTGCTGTTTTCTCTATTGCCGCAGGCTCTTCTCCCATCGGCAGCGCTCCCGCCTCTTGGGCTTCCTTAAAAGCCTGGCTTATTTTCTCGATTATACTGTTCTTTATCTTATCCGTTGTAATCATCGTTTTCCCCTTTTTGTTCTGCTTTAACAGTTATGGTTATATTGTTTTTTATAAAGTTTTGATTGTCGGTGTCCAAAAGGTAGTCCATGGTGAGAACCCCTCCCGCATCGCCGAAATCAAAGTCTATACTCTTTGTGGTTATTGCCGCCCCAATCTGACCGTAGGGGGTGTTCACCAAGCACAGGCACTTTTCGCCGAGCTCGTACTTCATGCTTGAGACATACCTGCCCTTTCTGGAAACGGTGACGCAGTCCCCGCTGACCTTTATGGTAGTGGTGGAGCCGTCAAAGCCGGTCATCTTGCTTTCCTTATATATTATATAGGTCTTGCCGTTACGAATGGCATACTTGCCCGGGGTCTCAAGCTCGATAACCTCGTCCTCGCCGTCAATCTCCTGTTTTGTCTTGATGGATATAAGCGCATTATCTTCCATAGTATATCTCCAAGCGTTAGTATTTTTCTATATCGATTTTCGACACGTCGCCCACAATCTTTTTGGACAGGAACAGGCTGCCCAGCTCCGCAAAGCCGTGAACCGTATCACTGACGTAGTATCTTGCCGTTCCCTCGTCCTCTCTGTCCGCAAGCAGCCCGCGGGAGTCCATAATCACCTTCGCCTCGTCTGCCGCTGCGGCTCCCGAGTCAATCAAGGTCACCTCGTCCCCGACCAGCTCTCTTATTGTGTTTCTCAGCAGGGGATAGTGGGTGCAACCCAGAATAATGGTGTCCACATTTTTCTTTATCATGACCTCCAAATATTCCTCCGCCAGTATCCTTGCCACCTCGGTGTCCGCATAGCCGTTTTCCACAATAGGCACGAACATAGGGCACGCATTAGATATGACTTCAATTTCCGCATTTAAGTTCCTGATTTTTTGAGAATATTTTCCGCTGTTTATGGTGCCCTTTGTTCCCAAAACCCCGATACGTCCGTTTTTCGTTGCATTAACCGCCATTTTTGAGGCGGGCTCCACAACCCCGATAATGTCCGTGTCGTACTCGGTTGTTATGTGAGGCAAAGCCGCACTGCTGGCTGTTCCGCAGGCGATGATTATAAACTTAATATCAAACTTCCTCAAAAAGTTTATGTCCTGCCGCACGTACTTTACAATTGTGGCAGAGCTTCGCGTGCCGTAGGGCACTCTGCCCGTGTCTCCGAAATATATAATGTCCTCGTTCGGCATTATGTTCATAACCTCTCGCACGCAGGTCAAGCCGCCCAAGCCCGAATCAAAAATACCTATGGGTCTGTTATCCAATTATATCACCCTCTAAGCCTCGTAATTTTCCATTGCATAGCCGATAAGCCTGTCAAGCAGCTCAAAATTGTCCACGCCGCTCTTTTCCCACATCATTGGATACATACTGATAGAGGTAAAGCCGGGCAGAGTGTTAATCTCGTTAAGCCTAACCGCACCCGTTGCCTTATCCACAAAGAAGTCCACCCTTGAGAGCCCGCGGCACTCGCAAATCTTATAAGCTCTTAAGGCGTAATCCTTCAGCTTTTCTTCAACTTCCTTTTCCACCTTGGCGGGAATTGTGACAACAGAGGCGCTGTCAACATACTTGGCGTCAAAATCGTAGAACTCGTTTGCCGGGGCAATCTCCCCTATGTTCTCGGCAACGGCAGGGTCAAGGTTGCCTATAACGGCGCTCTCCACCTCTGTCGCCTTGACGAACTCCTCAATAAGCACCTTGTAGTCATGCTCAAACGCCAGCTTTATGCCGTCCTCCAGCTCCTGCCTGTTGTGCGCTTTGCTTATGCCCACGGAGGAGCCTGCGTTGGAGGGCTTAATAAAGCAGGGATAGCCCAGCTTGCTCTCGATTTGCTCAAGGTCAATCTTATCCCCGACTTTAAGGCTAACCCAATCCGCCTGGGGTATGCCCGCCTCCTTGAACAGTATTTTTGCAACGCACTTGTCCATGCACACAGAGCTGCCCAAAACACCCGAGCCCACATAGGGTAAGCCCGCAATCTCGAACAAGCCCTGAATTGTTCCGTCCTCGCCGTTCTTGCCATGGAGGGCGGGGATTGCCACGTCAATATTTATCTTTTCCACAGAGCCGTCGCCGCAGAAGCGGATAATTCCCTTATCGTTTCTTGAGGGGGAGATTATCGCCCTGTCAAACATATTAACGCTGTCGTCCCCGGCATACTCCTTGACTTCCTCAATGGGCTTGTCAAAGTACATCCAGTTTCCCGACTTGTCAATAAAAATCTTATGTATGTTATACTTGTCAGTGTTAAGAGAGTTGACTATCGTCACAACAGAGAGCTTGCTGATTTCGTGCTCACTGGACACGCCGCCGAAAACAACGCATACATTTAATTTTCCCATAAGATAAACCTCGCATTCAAAATTTATTGCCTATTACACTAACTACTTATTCTATCATATTTTAAGATTAATTCAATAGGTATATTCTCTAAAATTGTGTTAAAAATCTATAACAAGATATTGATTTAGTAAATCGGGAGGTAAATTATGCCGAAAATTAACTTTATCAGGGTTTTGGGAGTTGTCTGCGCAGTCACTCTTGCCGCCGCCACGCTTTTGTCCTACGTTCATATCCAGACAGAACACATTGAGGACAGCGTGCTGCGGCTGCATATCGTGGCAAACAGCAATTCGGAGGAGGATCAGAGCCTAAAGCTGAAAATCAGGGACGAGGTCATAGACAGGTGCGGATTTCTGTTCAGGAACTGTCAAACAGCGGAGCAGTCCGTAAAGACCGCCCATGACAACATCGGCTTTATCACCTATGTCGCAAGAGAAGCGGTTGCGGCGAACGGGTACGACTATCCCGTGACCTGCTCGGTGGAGCAATGCGGCTTCCCCACTAAGTATTACGAGAGCAAAAACGGCGGGGTTATCGCCCTGCCCCGAGGGGAATACAACGCGGTCAACATAAAAATCGGAGAAGCGGACGGTCAAAACTGGTGGTGCGTTATGTACCCGCCTCTGTGCTTTGTGGACGGCGTGGTCTCCGCCTCCGATGAGGCAGACAGCGCCCTCCGCTCATCCCTGACAGCCTCGGAATACAAGCTGATTACCGACGGCAGTTCCCCCTCTGTTCAGGTAAAATTCAAGATTGCGGAAATACTCGGAAAATAAATTTTGCAAAAATTTTAAAATTTTTCAAAAAAACTCTTGCATTATGGAAAATATAGTGTTATAATGTGAAAGCTGTTGTAAAAAATCAAATCGCAATTTGTTTGGAGGTGAAATTATGCCTAACATTAAATCAGCAAAAAAGAGAGTTAAGGTTACTGCAGCAAAGACTCTCAGAAATAAGATGAACAAGTCTCAGCTGAAGACAGCCATCAAGAAGTTTGAACAATCCTTAAAGCAGGGTAAGGCAGCTGCCTCCGATGCATATAAGGAAGTTGTTAAAAAGACAGATCAGGCTGTTGCAAAGGGTATTCTGCATAAGAACACCGCTGCTCGCAGAAAGAGCCAGTATGCAAACATGCTTAACAAATTGTCATAATTAAAATTGAATTCATGGTTGCTTATGCAACGTCTAACGCTTGAAGTCAAAAATTTCTACACAAAAAAGGAGCGATAATGCTCCTTTTTTTAATTCTCATAATAATTTCATTTATCCCTCTATGTACCGTATTAGAATTTTATTTAAATCATATCCCAGTAACTTTATATTCTCTCGTCGGTGAGCCGATCGCCCGCCCCGTTGCGCTCTGTCGGCAACAACTTAGGCTTATTATTAACATTGCACACCTTGTATAAATCGGAATACGGTAAGCCATCCCACTTCTTTGAAGTGGGGTCACAGCCGCGATCGCCCCTAGCGCACAGGGCGGGCAGGGCTCCCGAAAAACCGATAGGTTTTTTGGGAAAAGGAGCATACGCCTGTAAAAGCGCAGACTTGCCGAATAAGCAAGGCAAGCTATAAGGGCGTAATGCGACGAGGGGCGTTACTCCAAACCCCCTATACATGAATTACGTAACCTTATGATAAAGGCGGATAGCAAGCACGGTAGGTCGCCGCAGGCGACGCGTGAGGCGCGCAGGCGCGGGTGTGTTACAAATCATCACACATAATTTTATTTCCACATTGGATTATATGCGGGCGGATTTATCCACCCCTACAAAAAGCCATAACGGCTCATTTCACAAAATAAAATCCGACATAATTATATTCGACACATAGGCAAACTCCGGCCTTATCTTTATTCTGTCACCACAGTCCGCCAGTGTCTTTGTCATATTAATATGCTTATTTAAGGGCTCCGCAAAAACTTGCTCCATGTCCGCCCCAAACCTGTCCTTAAACTCGCTCTTTGACACTCCCTCATCAAGCCTAAGCCCCAAAAACATAAATTCGCACATAAAATCAAGCTCGGAGCTAACTTCGGCTTGACTGTCCGCCCTACCTCTTTGGGAGACAGCGGCGATGTACTCCTTAACACCCCGCTTATTGGAAAACCGTCTGCCGCCAATACAGGAATAGGCTCCCGCACCGAAGCCCGCGTAGTCCTCGCACTTCCAGTACAGCAGGTTATGACGGGACTTATAGCCGGGCTTTGCAAAGTTTGAAATTTCATACCGCTCATAGCCCTTTGCCGCCAAAAACTCCACCGCCCTGTCGTACATATCTCGGTTTCGGTCATCGTCCGGAACGGTCAGCTCTCCCCTTTGGTTCATTTGGTAAAAGGGAGTTCCCTCCTCGATTTTTAGGGAGTATGCCGAAATGTGTTCCGGGCTCAGCTCAACCGCCTTTTTCAAAGTATCAAGCCAGATTTCCTCCGTCTGCCCGGGCAGCCCGAACATCAGGTCAAGGGATATGTTGTCAAACCCCGCCTTTCTTCCGCTTAAAAAACAGTCGATAAAATCACTGTAGCTGTGTATTCTGCCCAGAGCCTTTAAAATTCTGTCGTCCGCTGATTGAAGCCCAATGCTCAGGCGGTTTATCCCCGCCTCTCTCAGAGCTTTCAGCTTATCAAGCCCCGCTGTCCCCGGATTGCACTCTATTGTGACCTCCGCCTCTTTGTCTAACACGAGGGAGCTCCTGACCGTCTCCATGATTCGGCAAATTAATTCCTCCTCAATAAAAGTGGGGGTTCCGCCGCCGATATACACCGTGCTGAGAGGCGTGTCGGGGTTGCGCCTGCCGTAGGCGGCAATCTCCTCTGTCAGAGCGGAAACATAGGAATAACTCATATCCGCCATTCCCGAATATGAGTTAAAGTCACAGTATTTACATTTCTGTTTGCAGAATGGTATGTGAATATATGCGCCTGTCATAGCTTCCCCTAATCGTCCAGCTTGAGCACGGACATAAATGCCTCCTGTGGCACCTCCACGCTTCCAACCTGACGCATACGCTTCTTGCCCTCTTTCTGCTTCTCCAAAAGCTTCCGCTTTCTGCTTATATCGCCGCCGTAGCACTTGGCAAGCACGTCCTTACGCATTGCCTTAACCGTCTCTCTGGCGATAATCTTTCCGCCAACCGCTGCCTGAATGGGCACCTCAAACAGCTGCCTGGGAATAACCTCCTTCAGCTTCTCCGCCATCTTCCTGCCTCGGGAGTATGCTCTGTCCTTGTGCACAATAAAGGACAGGGCGTCTACCATCTCGCCGTTTAAAAGCATATCCAGCTTAACCAAATCAGACTTGCTGTACTTCTCAAATTCATAGTCAAAGGAAGCATAGCCCCGCGTTCTGGACTTCAGAGCGTCAAAAAAGTCATAAATTATCTCGTTGAGGGGCAGCAGGTAGTTGAGCTGAACTCTGTTCTCGTCTAAGTACTCCATATCCACATAGGTTCCCCGCCTGTCCTGGCACAGCTCCATTATGCTGCCCACATACTCCTTGGGAGACAGTATGGCAGCCCTGACAATAGGCTCCTCCATATAGTCTATCTCTGAGGGCTCCGGCAGGTTGGTGGGGTTGTCTATAGTAACAACCGTACCGTCGGTTTTAATAACCTTGTATTCAACTGAGGGAGCGGTTGTCACCAAATCTAAGTTGAACTCACGCTCCAGCCGTTCCTGTATAATCTCCATGTGCAAAAGCCCCAAAAATCCGCACCTGAACCCGAAGCCCAGAGCGATTGAGGTCTCAGCCTCAAAGTTGAGAGCCGCGTCGTTCAGCTTGAGCTTTTCGAGAGCCTCCCGCAGGTCGTCATAACGGGCTCCGTCCGCAGGATATATACCGCTGTACACCATGGACTTTACCTCTTTATAGCCGGGCAGGGGCTCCGCCGCGCTGTTTGAAGCCGTTGTCACCGTATCGCCCACGTGAACGTCCTGAACGTTCTTAATGCTGGCGGTGATAAAACCAACCTCTCCGGCTAAAATCTCATCTGAGGGAACCATGCCGTTGGGGTGGAGATAACCCACGTCAACCACGTCAAATTCGCTTCCCGTTGCCATCATTTTTATTCTCTGGCCGGGCTTCAGGCTGCCGTCAACAATTCTGCAATATACAATAACGCCCTTGTATGCGTCATAGTAGGAGTCGAAAATAAGCGCCTTTAAGGGAGCGTCCTCGTCACCCTCCGGCGGGGGAATAAGCTCCACAATCTTTTCCAGAACCGCTTCTATGTTTATGCCGTTCTTTGCAGAAATCAAGGGCGCATTCTCCCCGTCAATTCCGATTACGTCCTCAATCTCCTGCTTAACTTCGTCAGGTCTTGCGCTGGGCAGGTCTATCTTGTTTATAACGGGAACAATCTCCAAATCGTGCTCCAGAGCAAGATAGGTGTTCGCCAAGGTCTGAGCTTCAATGCCCTGAGCCGCGTCCACAACCAGAACCGCGCCCTCGCAGGCAGCCAGAGAACGGGAAACCTCGTAGTTAAAGTCCACGTGCCCCGGGGTGTCAATCAGGTTCAGCTCGTACTCAACGCCGTCCTTTGCCTTGTAAATCAGCTTTACCGCCCGCGCCTTAATGGTAATTCCCCGCTCGCGCTCAAGCTCCATATTATCCAAAATCTGCGCCTGCATCTCCCTCTGGGTCAGCGCCCCGGTAAACTCCAAAAGCCTGTCCGCAAGGGTGCTCTTTCCGTGGTCAATGTGCGCTATGATAGAAAAGTTCCTAATCTTATCTCGGCGATTCATCAATATACCTCCAAGTTTAAATCATCCTCGTAATATTTTAACACAACACGCCCGGAATAGCAACATTTTTTTCAAATCAAATATAAAGCTCGTTGTTCTTTCTCTCGCTGCACGCCTCTTTTATCGCCGCTGCCACCATGCTCACAACCGCCTCATCCACCTTTCTGGCAGACTTTGGACACTTCACCATGCATCGCATACATGAAATGCACTTTTCGCTGTCCGTAACCGTTACGTCGCTTTTGCTTATGGCTCCTGCGGGACAGTTTTTCGCACACAGACCGCATTTTACGCAATCCTTTGTAGCTTTCGGCACTAAGCCTGAGCCGCCCCTCTTTTTATACGGACGGTTGCCCGGAATATTAAGCGGGCTTTCCGCCGAAGTATGTAGCTTGTCGCTGATTTGCTTTCCCAGCCTGCGCAGATCCTTTTCGTCCTCTGCGTCGGGTCTGCCCGCCGCGTATTGGTGGATAATGGAATGCTCCGCAACGGCAGCCACCGCCGCTTCAACCTTAAAGCCTGCCTCCTCCGCCCTGTCGCTCATTTCAACGAGAGTGTCCTCATAGGCTCTGTTGCCGTAAACGCACACCACAACCGTCTTTGCGTTGTTGCCCTTGATTTCCGACAAACGGTTTAAAGCAACCTCCGGCGCGCGTCCGCCAAAGGAGGGCATCGCTATGATTGCAATGCTCCCCTCCTCCAAGGAACAGCCCGCAAAATTCGGATCTGACAGGTCTATGGCAACAATGTCGCCGCCCGACTCTTCGGCGATTATGTCCGCCGCCTTTTCCGTGCCACCTGTGGGACTGAATATAATCTTGTAAACCTTCATTCTATCACCTCATAAATGTATTCAAACTAAATCGGAGCAACGCTCCGTCAGCCACATCTATATTGTAGCATATTGTTTCATATTTATCAATGATTAGATTGGGGTTTGGGGCAACGCCCCAATCGGTTTCCCCGAAGGGGAAAAACCGATACCGCCCGGGTCCGGCGGGCGGATATTATCCGCCCCTACGAAATTGGTGGGTTAAATATGAGACAATCCCGTTTGTGTCTACTTTATGGGGTATAGTTTAATCCGACGCATTTCTACACTATACACTCTACATTCTACACTATTTATACCTATCCACATCCCTCAGCGTTATCCCCCTATTGACGGCTATATTTATACCGTTGGCAACCACCGAGGAAATATCGTCTATAACCGTGTCCACATCCTTTGGGGCAACGATAAAGCTGCCGAACTTAGGTTTTATAACCTCACGGATTAAGTCATATTTTTCGTCTGCCATGTCCCCGATTATTTTTAAAATCTGTCTTGTGGGTTTATCCTTTATGGAATTTGCCTTGCCTCGGCTTGCGGCGTCGGTGAGCATATCAAGGGTATCTGCGGCAATGGTGGCGGCGTCCACAACGGTGGGCACGCCTATGGCGATAACCGGTACGCCCAGAGTTTCCTTATTAAGTCCCTTACGCTTGTTGCCCACGCCCTCTCCCGGGGTTATGCCCGTGTCGGCAATCTGAATTGTGGTGTTTACCCTCTCCATTTTTCTGGAGCAGAGAGCGTCAATGGCTATAACCAGCCTAGGCTTAATTTTTTCGGTAATGCCCCTGATTATCTCCCCGGTCTCTATTCCGGTGAGCCCCAGCACTCCCGGCTCAATCCCGCAGACCGACCGCACTCCCTCTTGGATTTCATCGGGAACATACTCCTTTAGGTGGCGGGTTATCATCAATGAGGATATTACCTTGGGTCCCAGAGCGTCGGCAGTAATATTCCTGTTGCCCAGTCCCACCACCAGTACCACGTCATCGTCACTCGTCAGGAACTTGTCCGTCAGGCTCTTTATCTCCTCAGCGCAGACGCGGCACATCTCCTCGTAAATTTTCTGCTCACCGTAAAACCTGCCCGGCATCTCTATAGTTATATAGTCGCCCTTTGGCTTTCCCAAGTTTCGCTCCCCCGCCGAGTTCTGAATTTTAACACGGGTCACCTTGATAATCCCCTGCACCGAATATTCGTCCACGGCTATTCCACTCATTTCGTCTTCTTTTTCCACACTCTCGGAGTACAGTTCCTTTGCCTCCAAAGCCAAATCACATCTTATCTGTTCTGCCACCTATATACCTCCTTAAACATATATATGTATATTTTTGCAAATTTCCCTTGAATATATGCAAAAAGGAGACTGCTTTTGCAATCTCCTTTTTAAAAACCTGTTTGAAACTGTGTTTTGATAAAGGCTTATACTGTGGAATTATAATAACTGCAAATCATCAAGCTGTAGGGGGCGGCTTCCCAGACGCCCCGCTAATATGGCAACTGTTTTCCAAAGTAAACATTGGTATACTATGCCGCTAAAGCGGCGGGGACTGCGCGCCTCACGTGCGGTCTGCGACCGCCTGCCGTGCTTGCAATCCGCCTTTTGCAAAAGGCAGATAAACGCCTGCGGTGCAAGCGCATTTCTACACTCTACACTCTACATTCTACACTACTTTATCATTCAAGTTCAAATGCGCCTGTATAAAGCTGATAATACTTACCCTTGCGGGCAATAAGCTCCTCATGGTTACCGCGCTCGATTATTCTGCCGTGCTCAAGCACCATAATCGCATCGGAATTTCTGACGGTGGACAGTCTGTGGGCTATAACAAACGTAGTTCTGCCCTTCATCAGTCCGTCCATGCCCTTTTCAATAAGAGACTCGGTTCTGGTGTCGATAGAGCTTGTCGCCTCATCCAAAATCAGTACCGGAGGGTCTGCAACAGCCGCTCTGGCTATTGCCAGCAGCTGTCTCTGACCCTGGCTCAGGTTGTCACCGTCGCCCGTGAGCATTGTATCATAGCCCTGAGGCAGATGGCTTATGAACCAGTGAGCATTGGCAATCTTTGCCGCCTCTATGCACTCCTCATCGGTGGCGTCCAGCTTGCCGTACCTTATATTGTCCATAACCGTTCCTGTGAACAGATGGGTGTCCTGAAGCACTATACCCAATGAGCGGCGCAGGTCGCTTTTCTTAATGTGGTTTATGTTTATGCCGTCATACTTAATCTTGCCGTCGGGCACGTCATAAAACCTGTTAATGAGATTGGTTATCGTTGTCTTGCCCGCTCCCGTAGAACCCACAAAGGCAATCTTCTGCCCCGGCTCGGCATAAAGAGATATATCGTTGAGCACCGTTTTCTTTCCGTCATAGCTGAAAGTAACGTGCTCAAAATCAACCTTGCCCTTAAGCTCGTTATACTTCACGGTTCCGTCCTTATCTTTTCTCTTCCACGCCCATCTTCCGGTTCTATGGGCAACCTCGGTTATGTGCCCCGTCTCGTCGTCAATAACCACTCTGGCAAGCTCCGCCTTGCCCTTGTCAACCTCGGGCTCCTGATCCAGCAGCTCAAAAATTCTCTCCGCGCCTGCCATGGCGTTAAGGATTGATGTCATCTGCTGTGAAATCTGAGTTATGGGCTGGGAGAACGAACGGGTGTACTGGAGGAACGCCGCCAGTGAGCCTACCGTCAGCGCAAGCCAGCCTGCTCCGCCGCCGTTGCCGCTGTATATAACCAAAGCCGCGCCCAGCATTGCCGTCAACGCATAGTGGACGTAGGACAGATTTCCCATAATAGGCATAAGAATACTGCCGAAGGTGTTGGCGTTGGAGGCTGCGCCTTCCAGAGCGTTGTTAATATCCGTGAACCGCTCCTTGGACTTATCCTCGTGGCAGAACACCTTTACAACCTTTTGCCCCTCAATCATCTCCTCAACGTAGCCGTTGACTGCGCCCAGAGTTCCTTGCTGCTTCTTAAAGTAGTACGCCGACCGCTTTCCCACAAACTTCACAACAAACAGCATAACAACCAGCATTGCTATAACAAGCATGGTCAGCATGGGGCTGATTACCAGCATCATAACAAACACCGATACAACCGTAAGCAATGACGAGATAAACTGGGGCACGCTCTGGGACATCATCATTCTCAAAGCGTCCGCGTCGTTGGTGTAATGGCTCATTATATCGCCGTGGGAATTGGTGTCAAAATACCTGATCGGCAGCTTCTGCATATGCTCAAACATCTGGGTGCGCACTGTATACAGTACTCCCGAAGAGATGTTAATCATAATCCTGTTATACGCAAGTGAGGAAGCCGCTCCCAGTATATATATGAAAAGCAGCAGCAGTATGGTGTATATAAACCCTGACAAATCGGGGTTCTCACTGCCGATAAACGGCATTATATAGTTGTCTATAATCGGCTCCAGCATATAGGTTCCGATTACGTTGGCGGCGCTTGACACAATAACCGCAAGCACTACTATAAACAACTGAAATTTATATTCCTTAAAATATCCGAACAGCCTTCCTGCGGTTTTTTTGGCATTTTTAGGTTTTTTTATTCCTCTGTTTCCTCTTACCGGCGGCATATTATTCAACTCCTTTCTTCTGGGACTCGTAAACCTCACGATAAATCTCGCTGGTCTCTATAAGCTCCTCGTGAGTTCCCACAGCGCTGATACGTCCGTTGTCCATAACCACAATCTTGTCCGCGTTCTCCACAGAGCTTATTCTCTGAGCGATGATTATGGTGGTGGTGTCCTTTAGCTTGGTGGCGAAGGCTTCCCGTATAGAAGCGTCTGTTGCCGTATCCACTGCGCTTGTGCTGTCGTCCAGAATAATAATCTTGGGCTTCTTCAACAGGGCGCGGGCGATACACAGTCTTTGCTTCTGACCGCCGGACACGTTTACGCCGCCCTGACCTAAATCCGTGTTGTACCCGTCGGGGAACGCCTCAATAAAGTCGTGAGCACAGGCGTCCTTGCACGCCTCGATAACCTGCTCCTTGGTGGCGTTTTCATCGCCCCAGCGCAGGTTTTCCAAAATGGTACCGCTGAACAAAACGTTGTTTTGCAGAACCATGGACACCGCGTTTCTCAGCTTATCCAGCTTGTATTCACGAACATCGTGTCCGCCGACGATTACCCGACCCTGGATTACGTCATAAAGCCTTGGTATAAGCTGAACCAGAGAGGTCTTGGCAGAGCCTGTTCCGCCGATAATTCCCACGGTCTCACCGGATTTAATGTCAAGGTCAATATGGCGAACGGCGCAGTTCATAATATCGTTGTGATAGCTGAATGCTACGTCCTCAAATACGATAGAACCGTCCTCGGGCTCCAAATTGGGATTGGCGTTTTCGTCAGTTACGTCAATCTTCTCGTTTATAACCTCAACAATTCTGTCACCGCTTGCCTTGGAGTTTACAAGCTGAATAAACGCCATGGAAATCATCATCAGCGACATAAGTATCTGACCTACATAGGAAATAAAGCTTATGAGCTGACCCGTCTGCATGTTTCCCACAATAATCAAGTTTCCGCCGAACCAGAGTATGGCAACGATACAGGCGTATATAACCATCTGCATAACAGGCATGTTTACGGAAATCAGCTTCTCCGCCGCTCTCTGCACATCTCTTACCTGGGTCGTGGTATTGTTAAACTTCTCGTTCTCGTGATTTTCCCTTACAAACGCCTTGACAACTCTCACGCCGGCAAGGTTCTCCTGAACAACGCAGTTAAGTTCGTCCATCTTTTTCAGCATAAGTCTGAACTTGGGAATTGCGAACTTCGACACAAGAGACACCATAACGACAATAACCGGCACGGCAAACAGAAATACAAGAGACAGCTCTGCGTTAATGGACACGGACATCACAAGAGCCATAACAAACATTATGGGGGCTCGAACGCACATACGCAGCACCATCATTGTTGAGTTCTGAATGTTGGTAACGTCTGTGGTAATTCTGGTTATCAGAGACGAGGTGCTGAACCTGTCAATATTTCCAAAGGAAAAGTCCTGGATTTTATAAAACAGCGCCTGTCTTATATTGGCAGCAAAGCCCGCTGATGCCACCGATGAGGTTCTGGCAGCGGCTGCTCCGAAAAACAGAGACAGCATTGCCATAAGCACCATAAGCAAGCCCATCTTTACCACATAACCTATATCCTGATTGGCAATTCCCACGTCAACTATATTTGCCATGATTAGGGGTATGGTGGTTTCCATAACAACCTCTCCAACCACCAGCAAGGGCGTGATCAGGGAATATTTTCTGTCCTTTTTGGACATTAAATTAATAAGGGTTCTAAGCATAAAACTATCTTCCTCCTTCTACATTAAATTTTAGTCGTGCTTAATACATCCGAAATTCGGTTTGGCGGCCTGCTGAAGCCTGAGCATCTCCTTATAGGAAACATTATTTTCCTTATCTCCGGTCATGTTCATGGTCATCTTGTCAAGCACCTTGCAAAATGTGTCAAGCTCCTCCTCAGGGATTGCACCGAATACCTTTCGGTCAAACTCGTCAAAAATCTCCCTGCACCGAACAACAGCCTTTATGCCGTCATCGGTTATAAACAGGTTTTTGCATCTGAGGTTGTGTTCGTCCTCCCTTTTTTCAAGAAGCCCCGCCTTTTGCAGCCGCTTGGTGGAAACCGCAATACTGGCGGCGGACACGCCTAAAAAATCGGCAAGCTCCACCTGGGTGCAGCCGTCATGATTCTTAACATATTCAAGAACATGAAGCTGCCCGATATACAGCCGTTTTTCCCCGTCACCAAACAGCCCGAACAGCAGGTTGCGCTTTATTATGATGAACTTGTCGATTTTTCTGTTTATCTCCTTGTAGTTATTCACCGTCTCACCTCCGTTTTATTCGCCGACTAATTATTAACCGTTTAATAATTATACTTGCCTATAGGATAGATGTCAATATGTAAATAGTGAATATTTTATGAACAAAATGTGAATATGATATTTGGGGCGTAGCCCCATCCCCCCACATTTAAGGATTTTTCTGAGTCCTGTGTTGCATTTTGATAAAGGCTTTGCCTTTGAAACCAATGCCGAACCCATATTCCGCCATGCCAAGCCGCGGCGGCAATGTCGCCAAAGCCTTTATCAAAATTTTGTTGGGGTTTGGGGCGTGAGCCCCAATCGGTTTCCCCGAAGGGGAAAACCGACTGCGCTCGGGGCGGAGGCGGCTGTGATCCCACTTCTTGAAGTGGGATGGCTCTTATTATTTCACTTTGCACAAAGTATGCAATGTCAATAACACACCTCAGTTGTTGATAATGAGAGCGCAACGGGGTGGGCGATAGGTTTTAAAATACCCCTTGACACATTATGCAATTTAGTATACAATATTTAGGTTAATAATTTATTGTAGAATATCATCATTTTTATAGAATTGGAGGGATTTAAATGTATCGCAAGGTATCAACCGACCTTTCCTTTGTGGACAGAGAAAAGGAAATCGTTGATTTTTGGAAGAAAAACGATATATTTAAAAAGAGCATCAAGAACCGTGAGGGAGCTGAAATATTCACTTTCTTTGACGGTCCGCCCACAGCCAACGGAAAGCCCCATATAGGTCACGTTTTGACCCGTGCCATTAAGGACTTAATTCCCAGATACCGCACCATGAAGGGCTACCTTGTTGAGCGCAAGGCAGGCTGGGACACCCACGGCCTTCCTGTTGAGCTTGAGGTTGAAAAGAGCCTTGGCATAAGCGGCAAGCCCCAGATTGAAGAATACGGCGTTGAGGACTTTATCAAAAAGTGTAAGGACAGCGTTTTTGTTTACCAGAGCGACTGGGAGGAAATGAGCGACCGCGTCGGCTTCTGGGCTGACATGGATAATCCTTACGTAACCTACCACAACGATTATATTGAGTCGGTTTGGTGGGCGCTGAAGCAGATTTGGGAAAAGGGTCTGCTTTATAAGGGGCACAAGATTATGCCCTACTGCCCCCGCTGCGGAACGGCTCTGTCCAGCCACGAGGTTGCCCAGGGATATAAGGACGTTAAAGAGAACTCTATCATAATCAAATTTAAGATTAAGGACGCTCCCGAGGGCGAGTACTTCCTGGCATGGACAACAACGCCCTGGACGCTGCCCTCAAACTGCGGTCTCTGCGTTAACCCCCATGAAACATATGCAAAGGTTCAGTTGGGCGATGAGAAGTACATTCTGGCAAAGGCACTTGTTGAGAAGGTTCTCCCTAAGGACAGCGAGTACACAATCCTTGAGGAATACGTTGGAACCGACCTGGTTGGTATGCACTACGAGCCCCTTTACAGCTATGCAAAGTTCGAGGGCGACGGTTACAGAGTTGTGGCAGACAACTATGTTACCATGGAGGACGGTACCGGTATCGTTCATATTGCTCTTGCCTTCGGTGAAGACGACAACAGAGTCGGTGTTGAAAATGACCTGCCCTTTATCAACCTGGTGAATACCCAGGGCAAGTTTGTGGAGGGCACAGGAGTTCTGGAGGGCTTGTTTGTTAAGGACGCGGACAAGGTGATTATCCGCGACCTTAAAGAGAGAAACCTGGCATATGCCGTTATCCCCTTTGAGCACAGCTACCCCTTCTGCTGGAGATGCGACACGCCTCTGCTCTACTACGCTTGCGATACATGGTTTATAAAGATGACAGCCGTTCGGGATAAGCTGCTGAAAAACAACGAGACTGTAAACTGGCTTCCCGACAACATAAAGCACGGCAGATTCGGCAACTTCCTTGAGAACATTATCGACTGGGGTCTCTCCCGTTCCAGATACTGGGGAACGCCTCTACCTATTTGGGAGTGCTCCTGCGGTCATAAGCACGTTGTGGGCTCTGTTCAGGAGCTCAAGGAAATGGGCATCAACTGCCCCGATGATATTGAGCTGCACAAGCCCTACGTGGACGAGGTTAAGCTGAGATGCCCCGAATGCGGCGGCGAGATGCAGAGAGTTCCCGAGGTTATAGACTGCTGGTTCGATTCGGGCTCCATGCCCTTTGCACAGCTCCACTATCCCTTTGAAAATAAGGAACAGTTTGAGAAGCATTTCCCGGCTGACTTTATCAGTGAAGCTATCGACCAGACAAGAGGCTGGTTCTACACCCTTATGGCTATATCCACCCTGTTGTTTGACGAGTCGCCGTACAAGAACGTTATCGTTATGGGACACGTTCAGGACGAGCACGGCAAGAAGATGAGCAAGCACTTGGGCAACGTTATTGCGCCTATGGATATTCTGAACGACCAGGGGGCGGACGCTGTTCGCTGGTATTTCTACTCCAACTCAGCGCCCTGGCTGCCCAACCGCTTCTCGGCTAAAAACGTGTCCGAGTCCCAGCGCAAGTTCCTGGGTACTCTCTGGAACACCTATGCGTTCTACGTACTGTATGCTAATATAGATAACTTTAACCCCACAGAGCATACTTTGGACGTTGACTCCCTGTCGGTTATGGATAAGTGGATTTTGTCAAAGCTCAACGGAGTTATTAAGGAGGTTGACGACAACCTGTTTAACTACAAGATTGTTGAAGCAACCCGCGCAATCAGTGAGTTTACCGATGAGTTGTCCAACTGGTACGTTCGCAGAAGCCGCGAACGTTTCTGGGCAAGCGAACTGTCGCAAGACAAGATTAATGCGTACATGACCCTTTACACCGTGCTGGTTGAGTTCTCAAAGGTATGCGCACCCTTTATTCCATTTATGACCGAGCAGATTTATCAGAACCTGGTGCTCTCGGTTGACAAGGATGCAAAGGAAAGCGTTCACATCTGCGACTATCCCGCAGTTCGTGAGGAGTTCTCGTTCCCCGAGATTGAAAAGGATATGGACGCTGTGAGAAAGATTGTTATAATGGGCAGAGCCTGCAGAAACGAGGCCAACATCAAGAACAGACAGCCTCTGCAAAAGCTGTACGTTCAGACCGAAACAGAGATTAACCCGAGCTACATCTATATCATTCTTGACGAGCTGAACATCAAGGAGGTTGAGTTTGTTGAGGACGCCAGCGGGTTCATCGCATATAAGTTCAAGCCCCAGATGAGAACCATGGGTCCCAAATACGGAAAGCTCATGCGTCCCATATTTGACGAGGTGGCAAAGCTGGACGGCAAGGAGGTTATGGCGGTTCTCAATTCGGGAGAGCCCTTAAAGCTCACAGTTCAGGACGTGGACGTTGAAATCACAAAGGACGATGTTCTCATTGAAACAGAGCAGATGAACGGCCTGGTTTCAAACGACGACGGCGGATTTACGGTTATTCTGGACACCAACCTGACAGACGAGCTTAAAGACGAAGGCTTTTTGCGTGAGATTATCAGCAAAATCCAGACTATGCGTAAGGACGCAGACTTTGAGGTTCAGGACAGAATTAATATTAAATTCTCTGCAAACGACAAAATAAAGAGCATATTTACGAAGTTCGACGGCGAGATTAAGCAGCAGACTCTTGCGGACACTGTTGAAAACACAGCAGATACCGAGGGCAAGGAATGGAACATTAACGGCGAAAAGGTTGTTATCGCCGTTGCAAAGGCTTAGTATAGCGCAGTGACCAAGGGGGAACAATCCCCTTGGTCTTTATTTTTTTAGGAAAGAGGTTTGATTATGGCACAAAAGGCATTGATTACCGGGGCAAGCTCCGGCATAGGCAGGGATATGGCAGGAGTTTTGAGCGATATGGGCTACGAGGTGATTTTGGCAGCCCGCAGCACAGATAAGCTGCAAGAGTTAGCAGAGAGCCTTAAAACAAAGGCATATGTTATCACTGCCGACCTGTCGGACAGAAACGCATGCCTTGATTTATACAACAAGACCATGGAAATCTGCTACGACGGCAGTCTTGAAGTTGTTATCAACAATGCGGGGTTTGGGCTTTTCGGTGAGTTCTCTCAAACGGATATGAATACAGAGCTAAAAATGATTGATACCAATGTTGTGGCTCTGCAAATTTTGATGAAGCTGTTTCTGAAAGAATTTATAAAGAAAAACTCAGGGTACATTCTTAATGTAGCCTCCTCCGCCGCCTTTATGCCGGGGCCGCTGATGTCGGTGTACTACTCCACAAAGGCGTATGTAATGCGGCTGACACAGGCTGTTGACAGGGAGCTTAAAAACAAGAAGTCAAGAGTATATGCGGGGGTTCTCTGCCCGGGGCCTGTTGACACCAACTTTAACAACACTGCCAACGTGCAGTTTGCCCTAAAAGGATTGAGCAGTCCTTATGTTGCAGAGTACGGAATTAAAAAGATGTTTAAGAGAAAGACGGTTATTATCCCCGGCATATCAATGAAGCTGGGCAAGTTTGGGCTTAGGCCTATTCCCGACCGCCTGATAACTAAGATTGCATATAATATACAACACAAAAAGGGCGGGGAGTAGTTTGAAAATTAACCTGTCGCCCGCCCTGTCGCGTTTGCCGCCCTCCTCCCCAAACGCACAGTGCGGGCACACTTTTATTAAAATAGACAATTATATATAAAGTTTTAACATTTACACAGTAGCACGGAAAGTAAATTTATTATATACAAAATCTACCCCATCTTCTATCATTGCGTATAATAATTCCGCATAATCTTCTGCAGCAAAAAAGGATGTGTCCGCGCGGACACATCCTTTTATTATGCTTTAATTACTCGCCGATAAGGCTTGAGAATGACTGTGCAACTCTCATGATTACTGTTGCAACCTCGGCTCTCGTTGTGTTATCCTGGGGTGCGAAGTAACCATCGCCAACACCTGACATCAGACCAACTGATGCGCAGAAGTTTACGTAAGGAACTGCATACTCTGAAATCTGGTCTGCGTCAACATAACCTGCCTGTGCAGCGCCTGAGATTTCCATACCCTTATATGCTGCGTAACGACCCATCAAAGCCGCAATCTGCTCACGGAGGATTACCTGGTCGGGAGCGTACTCTGTCTCAGAGTAACCTGTTACGATACCGTTTGCGCTTCCCCATGCAACTGCATTTGCATAGTACTCATCTGTGGGAACGTCTGTAAATGTGTAACCTGTGTTTACAGCGGGCTGACCCTCAAGTCTGTAAAGAACTGTTACGAACATACCACGTGTGATGTTCGTGTTAGGCTCAAATGTTGTAGCTGATGTACCGTTCATCAAACCTGCATCGTATACATACTTAACTGCGTCATAGAACCAGTCTGTTGTTGCAACATCTGTGAACCACTCAGAACCGGGTGCTGCTGTAGCACTGGGAGCAGGTGTAGCTGATGTACCGGGTGCGGGTGTAGCTGTTGCACCTGTGCCCCAGCTTCCGCCGCCGCCACCACCGCCGCCACCGCCGGAATTACCGGTTCTGGGGAAGGTGTATGAGAATGTAGCTGTCTTGCCATCCTCGCTGACGCTTACCGATGTAGCTGCCATGCCGTTTACATATGCAGCAGGCGCTGCCGCAAACGAAGCACTGTCGTTAGCTGTTGCTGTAACGGTTGCTGTATAAACTGTGCTGTACGCATATGTTGAGCTTACAGCAGGACTCCATGAAATCTCGCCCAGCGTGTACTTTGCGCCTGCGGGAGCTGTTGCAGTCTTTGTTACAGCCTGTCTTGCAACAGGAGCAACTATTGCCGCACTAACTTCGTTCGCTACGTATGATGTAAGAGCCTCTGTCTTAACGGGAACGTTCTCATAAATAATTGTGATTGTGTTGCCGTCAGGTGAAAGCTTTGCTGTGAAAGCGTCCTTATTATCATCATAAGCAACCTTTTCTCCGTTAACGTCTATAACGAGACCTGAAAGGTCAATTTCCTCACCCTCAGTGTAAGACAGATTAGGCTGTGTCTCGATTGTATATGTGATTTCCTCAGCAGGAGCTGCAATTGTCTTAACAGTCGCTGTTGAGTCGCTGTTCACAACAACACCCAGATCTGAAGCAACATAGTCAACAACCGTATTATCTGCTGTTACGGCAACAATTTCATATACACCTGCGGGAGCCGCACCTACGAACTCATCGCCCGATCTAACGAGAACTACCATATCCTCTGTCTCAACGTTATAGAGAACAATTTCCTGTACATCGGATGTAGCTGAAACCGCTACCTGATATGTAACAACAGAATCGTCCGTTACGTTAACAGCGATTGAAATCTCCTCTGTCTGTGTGCCGGCAGCACGCGACTGAATTTCAACAGTCAGAGTCTTCTCGCCTACTGTTGTCGTTGTAGCACCGGCAACGCCGCCGAAAACGCCGTATGTTCCGCCTGCTGTAACTTTTACGCCGTCACAGGCAAGTGTGAAGTCGGGCAGATATTTATCAATATTATCATAAAGTTCCTTTGCATTTACAGAGGTTGAGATAACAATTGTAACAACATTGTTCTCAACTGTTCTTGACTCCTCCGTAAAGATACCCTGCGTATTAGCCGAGAAGCCAACCAGCTTTCCTGCCTCAAGGAACGCCTGAGGAATTTCCATGCCCTCAGCAAACTCAACCTTAACCTCAAAGGAACCGGTTACTGTAGCGGCCTCAATTGCATCAGCCATACCCAGAAGACTAAAGTTATTATATGCTCTGTCATAATATGACTTATATGCTTCACGGGCATTGCTCATGTCCAGTGTTGCAAGGTAGTCAACTTCATCGCCAACCTTTGCGTCCACCCAATCGCTTACGTACTCATCATCGCCAACACGACCCTGCAGGTCTCCGTCCACATAAACGGGAGCTGCGAAAACGGCCGTTTGGAAAATCATCAGCGCAGCGACAAGAACGCCAATAAATTTTTTCATTTTAAACCTCTCCTTATTTATATAATTTTATCTTTTTACAAATTAATAAATAGTTCTTTCGGCAGCAATTAACCACCAAAATGAATGAATTTAAAATACCAATCCCTATTTTTGACAGAATTTCAAATCCCACAAACTAATTATACCATTATTTTTTAATTTGTCAATAGCCTTTGTAACAAAATATAAAAAACATTTAATTATTTTTTAAACAAACAAAGCCAAAAAACTTAGCTATATTTGGACAACAGCTCCGCCTTTTTAAGCTTCTTTTCCTCCTCATAGGAACTGCGGATTGTGTCCACAACAGACCTGTCTCCGCCGGTTCTGTTAATCTCCGCCTCAATTTCACTGAGCAGTGAGTTCATCTTCGCATCACAGCTGCTCTCCAAAGAGGATCCAAGCTCGGCATACTTTGTCATGAGCTCCATTTTCTTCGCGGTTGTACGCTCCGCGGCAGGCAGAGAGTTTACCTCTGCCAGACCCTGTGAAATCAGAGAGTCAATAGAGCTTGTATATTCTGATTTAAGCACATACACCTTCGCCAGAAGATTTGAGACGTTTGAGGATGAACCTGCGCTTGAATTGCCGCCTTGAGCGGAACTTGAACTTGCGTTCGAGCCTGAACCGGTGCTTGTCTCTGAGCTGCCATGCTGTGTCGGAGGCTCCGCTTCCGCATTACCCTGTCCGGAAGCTTCTTCATGGGGCTCCTCTGCCGGCTCTTCCGCCTCCGTCGAATCTGCCAAATCCTCAACAGTTTCCGCCGCGCCCGTTATAAGAGCAACAGCCTGCTCCTCGGTAATCTCCCCGTTTTGGAGCATTTCGCTTTCCTCCGCCGTCAACGGACGCATTTGCTGACCTGCAAACTGGCTTACTATCTCTTGTGTCTCAGCGTCGTGATCCTCTATCTTTTGGGCTATTTCATCTTTGGAATAGCTGCCCGCATATCTGAGAGCCTCTATATTGCTTTTCTGTTTGTTCCAAACCACCGCTCCGATCACGCCCACGGCGATAACAATCACCAGAACAACTGTCAAAACAACAGGCCAAACTTTTCTTTTTCTCTTATATTGTCTCATATTTACCTCCTCAACAGAGCCGTTTTGTTTCCTTTTTCTTCCTAACAATTATAATTAGATATATTATCAAGCCCGCCAGGGCAACGCCTGTGACGAAGCCGACTGTGTCAATAAGCACGTCTCTTACGGCGGAACCCCGATTTGTAAAAATCTGAATTGTTTCATCGCAGACCGCCACCGTTATTCCCGACAACACTATCGCTCCAATCCGCTTATAGCTTTTCTTTCCGAAGCGGGCGGTTATCAGCACACCCAAAACCATAAACTCAAAGGCATGAGCAAACTTCCTGAGTAGGTGCTCCCCGCCATCCTGAGGCAGCTCATCACGGCCAAAGCTAAAAAGCCTGCCCAGCAGGTCATACACAAAGTTGCTGAACTCATGAGACTTATCAGGGTTCATCATAGAGTTTCCCCATATGAAACCTATATTTAATACAATAAGCAAAATCAGCCAATTCTTCTTATTTTTCACAGCTAAAATACCTCTACACTATGTTCAGGATTTGGGCTCCGTTTTTTTCAAACAGCTCATCTGTTACGCCGGCATCAAACTTGCGCCGGGATTTTTCCCGAGCCTCTCCCATATTGCAAGGTCGGGTGGTCATATTGTGCATATCACTTGACACAACAAACCGCCTGTCATAGGTCAGCAGCCGCTTTACAGCCCGCCTGCCCCCAAAGGACAAGAAATTTTCGGCATTTATCTGAAAAACTATGTCAAGTTCAAATATTTCAAGCTCTTCTACCGCCTTTTGGTCGTACCTGTCCACGTGAGCCAGAATAGGCTTCAGACCGACTGTGGTCAGGTTATACAGCCACTCGGCAACATTGGAATTTATAATCCCCCGGGGAAACTCCACCAGAATACAGTCGCTCCCCTCTATACACAGCCGCCCGATGTCCTTAAAATTCTTCAGGTCGCCGTTTAGGTAAACCTCAGCGCCCTGATATATTATCGGGATATGACGGAAGCCGTCTATGTACGCCGCAAAAGTCTCATAAGCGGCCTGCCTCCTTTTCAGAAATTCATCTATATCCTCATTACACTTAAGGACGCAGTGCGGAGTTGCCGCGCAATGGGTCACTCCCTGACTATAGGCGCTTTTCATCATTTCCACCGCTTCCTCTACACTTTTTGCCCCGTCGTCAATACCGGGCAGAAAATGAGTATGAAGATCAATCATGACTTATCATCTTCTTTTTCGCCGTATCCGTACTCATAGCCATACTTATAGCTGCCGTAACCGGACTTTCCTTCACGCTCCATATCGTGAAGCATGACAAAGCCCAAAATTTTTATATCGGATTTTTTCAGGTTTTCCACCGCCGTATCAAGCACATCTGTGTTCGTAACGCCGTCTCTCACAACAACCACTACCCCGGTGGCTCTTTCGGAAACCAGAACCGCATCGGTCATAATCGAAACGGGAGGCGTGTCGATTATTATGTAGTCATACTGTCCTTCAAGCTCTCCCAGCATATTCTTAAACTCCTGAGACATAAGCAATTCCGTAGGATTGGTAGTTGCCTCTCCGGAGGTTATAACATCCACACCCTGATAGACGTTGCGCTTTATCGCCTTATCAACTCCTGTAAAACCGCACAGCACGTTTGAAACACCCACGGATCTTTCAAGACTTAAATACCTGTGCACTCTTGGCTTTCTAAGGTCGCAATCCACCAACAAAACCTTTGCCCCTATCTGAGAAAAGCTTACCGCCAGGTTTATGCTGGTGGTGGTCTTACCCTCTCCGGGAGCGGCGCTTGTCAGGACTATCTTCTTGGCTGCGTCCGACTTGGGCAGAGAGAACATTAGATTGGTTCTGAACGTATTATAGGACTCTACCGCCGCAAAGCGGGAACTGCCGCTGAGCAGCCTGTCCTTTTCATCTGCAACAACTTTTTTATTTTTTAACTTGCTTTTCATAAAAAACCTCTTAAAATATATTAATGACTAAACTACTGAATAATATCTCCCAAAAACGGGATTTCGTATCTATTTACCACCTCGTCCGACGAACGGACAGTCTTATCTAACATCTTGAGAATAAAGGCGATTACCGCTCCCAGAACAAAGCCCGCCACGGCTCCGACAAGAGTTTTCTTATAAAGACCTCTTGAGTTTGGCAGTTCCGGATAAGAAGCCTCATCTATAATCTCAATGCTCCCGCTGGAAAATATTGTCCCCAGCTGCGACGGAGCCTTTTTGATAATCGCATCACAGATCTGATGGGCGTCCTCCGGATTATCCGCCGTGACAGTTATGGCAAGAAGCTCGGTCTCATTCACCGAAGAGACCGAGGTCATAGCCCCGATTTCCTCCCAGGTGTACTTATCGCCTGTGCTGCGGCTGACATATTGCAAATAAGAACGGGTGTTAAGCAGCTCCGTACAGGTGGACGCCATTATTCTGGCAGAGTCCAAATCGCTGACGTCAACAGAGTATGTGCTGGAGATAGCCCCTTCCATATGATTGCTCACATACAAAACACCGTCGGAGGTATACGTATCCACCGTGAAAAACATTGTATTTACAAACATCAGGACAGCCGCGGCAAGAGTGCACAGAGCAATAAGCCACTTGTGCGACCACAGCATATCCCATATTTCAAGCAAAGATATTTCGTTTTCGTTTACATTTCTATTTTCAACCATTGTTCCATCTCCATCTCTTTAATATGTAAAACATATTATCACATTTAGTCTATGGTGTCAACATACAACATTTTTTTCTGTACAAAAAAGCCGAACTGCACAAAACGCAACTCAGCTTTTCGTAGATTTTTACAATTTTTAATTAATTTTTCTCAAATTAATCTTTCCGTTGGGCTGAATTTCTATAATCTCAACCTTAACCATATCGCCCTCTTTGACAACATCCGTAACCTTTTCAACTCTGCCCTTTGCCAGCTTTGAAATATGGATAAGTCCGTCTGTGCCGGGAAGGATTTCAACAAAGGCGCCGAAGTCCATAATTTTAACAACCTTGCCCTCGTAAATCTCGCCGACCTCCGGATCCTTAATGATGTTTTCAATCATCGTCTTTGCCTTCTCTCCGCTTGCCGGGTCAACCGCCGCAATATAAACGCGGCCGTCGTCCTCTATATCAATCTTTGCTCCGGTCTCGGCAATTATTCCCTGAATTGTCTTACCGCCGCTTCCGATAACGTCGCGGATCTTATCAACGGGAATCTGCATATTGATAATCTTGGGGGCATACTGAGAAATATCTTCTCTGGGCTCCGAAATAGCCTTGAGCATAACCTCATCCAAAATATAATATCTTGCGTTTCTGGTCTGCTCCAGAGCGGTCTTGATTATTGCAGGAGTCAAGCCGTCAACCTTAAGGTCCATCTGAATTGCCGTAATACCCTTTTTGGTTCCGGCAACCTTAAAGTCCATATCTCCGAAAAAGTCCTCCAGACCCTGAATATCAACCATTGTCATAAAGTTATCATCGTCCTCCGGATCGGTTATAAGACCGACGGAGATACCCGCAACGGGAGCCTTAATGGGAACGCCTGCGTCCATTAGAGAAAGGGTGGAGCCGCAGATACTTCCCTGAGAGGTTGAACCGTTTGAGCTCAGCACCTCGGAAACCACTCTGATTGCGTAGGGGAACTCGTCAACGCTGGGCAGCACGGGCAGCAGAGCGCGCTCCGCCAAAGCGCCGTGACCGATTTCACGTCTGCCGGGACCTCTTGAAGGTCTGGTCTCGCCAACGCTGTATGAGGGGAAGTTGTACTGGTGCATATATCTCTTGGACTCCTCAAGACCCAAACCGTCAATAATCTGAGCCTCGCCTACGGGAGCCAGAGTTGTTACGGACAGACACTGAGTCTGACCTCTGCTGAACAGACCGCTTCCGTGAGCTCTGGGCAGCAGACCTACCTCTGCCGACAGGGGACGGAGCTCCAGAATACCTCTGCCGTCCACACGCTTCTTGTCATACATGAGCCAGTTTCTCACAACCGTCTTTTGCAGCTTGTAGAGCGCCTCGTCTATCTGAGCCTTGTACTCCTCTTGGGGGTACTTATCCTCAAAGTGCACATACACATCCTCATACACAACCAAAAGTCTTGCGTCTCTGACCGTCTTATCGTCTGTGTCGAGAGCCTGCTTAACCTGCTCCTCAGCGTAGTCTCTTATGTCGTCAAACAAGCCCTGATCTACAACCATGTGCTCGTACTCAAACTTGGGCTTTCCGATTTCATCAACAATCTTCTTGAGGAATGCGCAGATCTTCTTTATCTCCTCGTGAGCGAACATGATTGCGTTGTACATATCCGCCTCGGAAACCTCATTGGCTCCCGCCTCAATCATAACAACCTTTTCAGACGAGCCTGAAACAATCAGGTTAAGGTCGCTCTTCTCTCTCTCTTCAACCGTGGGATTAATCACGAAGTTACCGTCAACCAAGCCCACATATACAGCGGCAACGGGACCGTTAAAGGGAATGTCCGAAACAGAAACCGCAATTGACGAACCGATCATAGCGCAGAACTCCGGGGAGTTATCCTGCTCAACCGAAACAACCGTTGAAACAATAGAAACATCGTTTCTCAAGTCCTTGGGGAACAGGGGGCGCATGGGTCTGTCAATAACACGTGAGGTCAAAATTGCGTGCTCCGACGGCTTTCCCTCACGTCTGGTAAAGCCTCCGGGGATTTTGCCCACTGCGTACATCTTCTCCTCATAGTCAATGCTGAGGGGGAAGAAATCTATTCCCTCTCTGGGCTTGTCCGAAGCCGTTGCGCAGGAAATCACCGCCGTATCGCCGTATCTTACTATAACCGAGCCGTTTGCAAGCCCTGCAACCTTGCCGAATTCCAGAGACAGTGTTCTGCCGGCAACTTGTGTTTCATAAATTTTTGACATTTTATATCCTCCTTTAAAATTTCTTAAAAGAGAGGCTTGCTTAGCACTTAAAAACAGACACCCGGCAGATGTATATTTTTAACTGCTAAAGTAAGCGTTCTCTTTTATTTTAGATTAGTAAAATCAAAGGCAACCCATGCCCCAAGCATAAAGGAACACAGGCTGCCCGTTGTTTTTAGTGTCTCAGACCGAGCTTCTCAACGATAGCACGATATCTGTTAATATCCTTCTTCTCAAGATACCGCAAAAAGCTACGTCTAACGCCGACCATCTTAAGCAGACCACGTCTTGAGTGGTGATCCTTCTTGTGAACCTTAAGATGCTCGTTCAGATGATTAATTCTGTAGGTCAGCAATGCAATCTGAACCTCCGGAGAACCTGTGTCCCCCTCATGAGTAGCGTACTTCTCAATAATCTCCTGCTTTACGTCCTTATCCATTGATGTGTCACCTCCATATTAATATTATCCCCGTAAAGCCTTGTTTGGGGCGGTGAATCCATATCCCCAGACTAAGCAATAGGTTATTACCAAATGGTATGATAACACAATCAGATATCCTTGTCAAGCATTTTTTTCAATTCTTGTTCATCTATTACGGCAATGCCAAGGCTTTCCGCTTTGTCAAGCTTGCTTCCTGCCGCTTCTCCCGCCAGGAGATAGTCGGTTTTCTTGGACACGCTGCCCGTCACCTTGCCGCCGTTGTCCTCAATGAGCTTTTTAGCCTCGCTCCGCTTCATTGTGGGCAGGGTTCCCGTTATAACAAACACCTTTCCCAAAAGCGTGCTGCCCGCAGTCTCTGTCTCATAAGTCATGTCAACTCCCAGTTCCCTGAAGCTTTCCACAAGCTCGAGAGAGGCTTCTTCCTTAAAGTAATGAACGATACTCTCCGCCATCTTTTCGCCTATATCGGGAACCGAGGAAATCTCCTCGGCGTCCGCCTCTATGATTTTATCAATTGAGCCGAACCGCCCTGCGATAAGCTGCGCCGCTCTCTGACCTATCAGCCGTATTCCCAGCCCGAACAGGAGCCTGTCAAGACCTCTGCTCTTTGACCTGTCTATGGCGTTTATCAGATTGTCGGCAGATTTATCCTTAAAGCCCTCAAGATTTATTAAATCCTCTTTTTTGAGCCTATACAAATCCGCCGCATTGGCAATCAGCCCTTCGTCAATGAGCTTTTCCACAATGGCGGGACCCAGCCCGTCTATTTCCATTGCCCCCTTTGAGGCAAAGTGAATAACGCTTCTCAGTTGCTGGGCGGGGCAGTTGGAGTTGGTGCACCTGGTCGCCGCCTCATCCTGCATTCTTTCCAGCTTTTCTCCGCAAACAGGGCACTCCTCGGGCATGTGATACTCCTCAAGCCCCGGGCGGCGCTTGCTCAAAACGACCTCCGCCACCTCAGGGATAACGTCTCCCGCCTTGCGAACCATAATATAGTCCCCGATTCGTATATCCTTAGCGTGGATATAATCTATGTTATGAAGGGTGGCTCTGGACACTGTTGACCCTGCAATTCTGACAGGAGTAAACACAGCGTTAGGGGTCACAACCCCCGTTCTGCCCACCTGGAGGGCAATATCCAGCAGCTCTGTCTCCTTCTGCTCGGGGGGATACTTAAACGCCGCCGCCCACTTTGGGGTCTTTGCCGTTGAGCCTAAAATGTTCCGCTCCTCTAAGCTGTTTACCTTAACGACAGCGCCGTCTATGTCAAAGCCCAGCTCGCCGCGCACAGAGCCGATACGCATTATCTCGGCATAGGCCTCCTCAATGCCTTTTTGCACTCCGCCGTCCTCAATAACCTTAAAGCCCAGCTTTCTCAAATAGTCCAGGCTCTCGGAATGGGTAGAAAACTCCCTGCCCTCTATATTCTGCACGTTGAACACGAATATGTCCAGATTTCTGCCTGCGGTAACCTTGCTGTCAAGCTGCCTTAAGGAGCCCGCCGCCGCGTTTCTCGGGTTTGCAAAAAGGGGTTCTCCCGCCAGCTCTCTAAGCTCGTTGAGCTTTAAAAACGAGCTCTCCGGCATAAACACCTCTCCCCGCACCTCCAAATACTCAACGGGCTCAGAAAGCCTCAGCGGTATGCTGCCTACGGTTTTCAGGTTGTTGGTAACGTCCTCCCCATTTCTGCCGTCGCCTCTGGTAGAACCTCTGAAAAATACTCCGTCTCTGTATTCCAGGGACACGGACAACCCGTCAATCTTCATTTCCGTGACGTACTCCACTTCATCTACGCCCAGCGCCGCTTTTGTGCGGTTGTCAAACTCCACAAGCTCCTCCTTGCTGAACACATCGGCAAGGCTCTGCATGGGCACGGCGTGCTCAACAGGGACAAAGCCCTCTAAAACCTGCCCGCCCACCCGAACCGTGGGTGAATTTTCACTTTTGAACTGAGGAAACTCCTCCTCCAGCTCTATCAGCTCCCGCAAAAGCCCGTCATACTCAAAGTCGCTGATTGTGGGATTATCCATAACGTAATAGTCATGGTTCGCCTTTTCAAGGATTTCACGGAGTCGGTTAATCCTCTCTAATACTTGATTTTCGTTCATCTCTTCCACCTGTATTTTGATTTAAAAATTAAGACGCCCCTGTCATAAAGGCAAGGGATAGCTTGGATAATATTATAACCTAAAATATAAAATCAATCAAGAGTTAAAAATTAAGTTGTAGATTTGATAATTTTTTCAGAGGTCTTAGGGGACATTGTCCCCTAACTCGTTTCTCCCGGAGGGAGAACGAACTGCGTTCGGGGCGGAGGCGGCTGTGACCCCACTTCTTGAAGTGGGGTGGCTCTTATTATTCCACTTTGCACAAAGTATGCAATGTCAATAACAAACCATA
>JABLTO010205738.1_pt1 | contig 47482 bp, 46 predicted proteins | sample 7160091 | NCBI WGS metagenome assembly JABLTO01 (sample SAMN14651225, study PRJNA627086) | human gut metagenome | isolation source: feces | host: Homo sapiens
CGTTACAACCGGGAAACACTTGCGGTTAAATACCGGGATAAATCCATTTACGATGTACTGGAAATGACAGTTGATGAGGGTGTTGTATTTTTTGAAAACCATTCGAAAATTGTACGAAAACTGAAGATGCTCCAGGAAGTTGGATTGGGGTATTTGAAAATCGGTCAGCCGGCAACTACGCTTTCCGGCGGCGAGGCGCAGCGTGTAAAGCTGGCAACAGAGCTTTCCAAGCGTCCTACCGGAAAGACAATCTATATTTTGGACGAGCCTACCACTGGTCTGCATACGGCAGATGTGCACAAGCTGATTGAGGTATTGCAGCGACTGACAGACACCGGAAACACTGTGGTTGTAATTGAACACAACTTGAATGTAATTAAAGTGGCAGACTGGATTGTAGACCTGGGACCGGAAGGCGGCGACCGTGGCGGTACTGTTGTGGTCAGCGGAACGCCGGAGCAGGTGGCAGCTTGCCCGGATTCCTATACCGGACAGTATTTAAAGCCATATCTGAAATCTGCAAAAACGGAATCTGATCCGCCTGCGGAAAACTGACAGATTTTTATAAAAACAGGGGCTTCGTCCCTGCAAATTTGGTATTTTCGAAAAATATCAAAGAAGTGCTTGCAAAAAAGTGCGAAATGGTGTATAATATATCTGTATGAAATGGGTAGGACAATGTAACGCATGGACTGCTGCATTTCAGAATGTATGTTAATCTCTATTGCAGAAAGGATGTCAAATCAAATGGCAGGTTTAAACAAAGTAACTGTAGATGACGTAAATGTAAAGGGCAAGCGCGTCCTGGTTCGCGTGGATTTCAATGTTCCGATGAAGGACGGCGTAATCACCAATGATAACCGGATTCAGGCTGCACTGCCGACCATCAACAAACTGGTTTCCGAAGGCGCAAAGGTAATTCTGTGCTCTCACCTGGGCAAGCCGAAGAACGGCCCGGAAGAAAAGTTTTCTCTGAAGGCTGCTGCTGCTCGTCTGGCAGAACTGGTTTCTGCAAAGGTTACATTCGTACCTTCTGATGTTGTAGTCGATGATACTGTAAAGGCTGCTGTTGATCAGATGCAGGACGGCGAAATCATCGTTCTGGAAAATACTCGTTTCCGTAAGGAAGAGACCAAGAACATCGAATCCTTCAGCAAGGATCTGGCTTCTATCGCAGATGCATTTGTTATGGATGCATTCGGCAGCGCACACAGAGCACACTGCTCTACTGTTGGCGTAACGGAATTTGTAAAGGAAACCGCAGTTGGTTACCTGATGCAGAAGGAAATCCAGTTCCTGGGCAATGCTGTAGAAGATCCGGTTCGTCCGTTTGTTGCAATTCTGGGCGGCGCTAAGGTTGCAGATAAGCTGAATGTAATTTCCAACCTGCTGGAAAAGTGCGATACACTGATCATCGGCGGCGGTATGGCTTACACCTTCCTGAAGGCACAGGGCTATGAAGTAGGTACCTCTCTGGTAGACGATACCAAACTGGATTACTGCAAGGAAATGATTGAAAAGGCAAAGGCAAACGGCAAGAAGCTGCTGCTGCCGGTAGATACCGTAACAGCTGCTGAATTCCCGAACCCGATTGATGCTGCAATTGAAGTTGTTACCTATGATTCTGATAAGATTCCGGCAGATAGAATGGGTCTGGATATTGGTGAAAAGACACAGGCTCTGTTTGCAGATGCAGTGAAGACTGCAAAGACTGTTGTATGGAACGGACCGATGGGTGTATTTGAAAACCCGATCCTGAGCAAGGGTACTGTTGCTGTTGCACAGGCTCTGGCTGATACCGATGCTACAACTATCATCGGTGGTGGTGACTCCGCAGCAGCTGTAATGCAGCTGGGCTTTGCAGATAAGATGAGCCACATTTCTACTGGCGGCGGTGCTTCTCTGGAATATCTGGAAGGCAAGGTTCTGCCGGGCGTTGCTGCAATCGCTGACAAGAACTAATTAACAGAATAAAAAGGCAGCCGGCTTGCGCTGCTGCAAACGGGAGGATTCTATGAAAATGGAAAGCTTCCGTTTGTGCTGTTTTGGGAAAGGAATGATACCATGAAAAAATGGGAAGTACAGGATTCTGTCAAAAGTGCTTTTTTGAATCCGGCTGCTGCATTTGCATTGGGTGCATTTTGTGGTCTGGCGATCGGAATGCTTTGCATGCCTTTTTCCAAAGGCATCGTTATCGGCAGCCATAACGGAAGCAATAACAAAGAATCCCACGAAGAAGGGGATTATATTACAGATGCAGAAGCATCAGAATAATCAGAAAAGAGGAATTTGTCATGAACAAGGCACTGAGAAAGGCAATTATTGCCGGTAACTGGAAGATGAACAAGAATCGTAAAGAAGCTGCTGAGTTGATCAACGCTCTGAAGCCGATCGCTGCAGATAAGACCTGCGGTGTGATCATCTGTGTACCGTTCACCAATCTGGAAACTGCTCTGTCTTTGACAGAAGGCACAAATATCGAAGTAGGCGCAGAAAACGTACATTTCGAAAAGAGCGGTGCATTCACCGGCGAAATTTCTGCTGATATGCTGACAGAAATGGGCGTAAAGTACGTAATTGTTGGTCACTCTGAGCGGAGACAGTACTTCGGCGAAACCGATGAAACTGTAAACAAGCGCACAACTGCTGCCATTGAAGCAGGCATGACTGTTATCCTGTGCGTTGGTGAAACACTGGCAGAACGGGAACTGGGCATTACAGAAGAAGTAGTTGCAAAGCAGGTTAAGGTTGCACTGCACGGTCTGACAGCAGATCAGGTAAAGAACATTGTAATCGCTTATGAGCCGGTATGGGCAATCGGTACTGGTAAGACTGCTACTGCTGAACAGGCAGAAGAAGTTTGTGCATTTATCCGTGCAACAGTTGCTTCTCTGTATGATCAGGCAATTGCAGATGGCATGACCATTCAGTACGGCGGTTCTATGAATGAAAAGAACTGCGCAGAACTGCTGGCAAAGGAAAATATCGATGGCGGTCTAATCGGCGGCGCTTCTCTGGTTGCTGAAAAGTTTGGCGTACTGCTGGCAGAAGCATCTAAGTAATTTTTTGATGGATTTCATCCGAATATGAAATGAGGCAGTGCCGTACAGAGCCGTAAGGTGGCTGCGCGGTGCTGCCTTTTTTGGATAGAAAAGGAGAGTTTATACTATGAGCAAAAAACCTGTTGCGTTGATCATCATGGACGGTTTCGGTCATAATCCCAGCGACTATGGCAATGCAATTCATGCGGCAAAAAAAACGAATCTGGACAAATATCTTCAGGGACCGCACACTCTGATTGGTGCCAGCGGACTGGATGTTGGTCTGCCGGACGGCCAGATGGGAAATTCCGAAGTTGGTCACACCAATATCGGCGCTGGTAGAATTGTTTATCAGATGCTCGTAAAAATTACAAAGGATATTGAGGATGGTGTTTTCTTTTCCAATCCTGCAATTTCTACTGCAATGGATGCATGCAAGGAAAAGGGAACTGCGCTGCATCTGATGGGGCTGCTCTCTCCGGGCGGTGTTCACAGCCATATTTCTCACCTGTATGGTTTGCTGGAAATGGCAAAGCAAAAGGGTTTATCAAAGGTATACGTACATGCATTCCTGGATGGCCGTGACGAGCCGCCGGCATCTGCTGCTGGATTTATGGAAGAAGCAGTTGCAAAGCTGAATGAAATTGGTGTAGGTAAAGTTGCTACCATTTCCGGCCGTTACTATGCAATGGATCGGGATAATGCATGGGATCGTGTTGAAAAGGCATATGATGCTATGGTTCTGGGCGAAGGTGTAAAAACCGATGCAGATCCGGTCAAGGCAATTCAGGACAGCTATGCCAATGATGTAACAGATGAGTTCATGCTCCCGACTGTTCTGGACGCAGAAGGAACTGTTAAAGAAGGTGACAGCATGATCTTCTTTAACTTCCGTCCTGACCGTGCAAGACAACTGACTCGCTGCTTTGTAGATCCGGATTTCAGCGGATTTACACGGAAGAACGGCTATTTCCCGGTACAGTTTGTCTGCATGGCACAGTATGATGCTTCTATGCCGAATGTTTCCGTTGCATATCCGCCGGAAGATCTGCATATGACGCTGGGTGAATATCTGAGCAAGTGCAACAAGACACAGCTGCGTATTGCAGAAACACAGAAGTATGCACACGTTACCTTCTTCTTCAATGGCGGCAGAGAGCAGACATTTGAAGGGGAAGACCGCATCCTGGTACAGAGTCCGGATGTTCCAACATTTGATCTGAAGCCGGAAATGAGCGCATATGAAGTTACAGATAAGGTTGTAGAAGCAATCAACAGTGACAAGTATGATGTGATCATTTTGAACTATGCAAACTGTGATATGGTTGGACATACCGGCGTATTTGACGCTGCTGTAAAGGCTGTAGAAGCAGTTGATACCTGCGTTGGCCGTATGGTAGATGCAATCATGCAGAAGGGTGGTATTGCCTTTATTACTGCTGATCACGGCAACGCAGATAAGATGCTGGAAGCTGACGGTACACCGTTTACAGCACATACTACAAATCCGGTTCCGTTTATTGTAGTCGGAAAGGATTGTAATCTGCGGGAAGGCGGCGTGCTGGCTGATATTGCACCGACTATGCTGGAAGCAATGGAACTGCCGCAGCCGGAAGAAATGACTGGAAAGAGCCTGTTTGCATAAGCAGTAAAAACGAAATTTTATGAAAAAATCTGTATGTTGTAGAGCGTGCAGATTTTTTTGTTTTTCGGCAGGAATTTCAAAAATATTACTGGACAAATGTCTATTTTTTTGGTATACTAACATGAGAGAGAATTTGCGGGTATACGATTGGAAAAACCTGCACTTCATTTTGATGCATGTAAATATACAAGGTAGGTGTTGACAGTATGCAAAAGTTCGAGCTGATTTCCAATCATGACCGATTGCCGCTGCATGGGCTGGTTGTGGTTCCAAAAGATCGTGAACTGAAGGCAATTTTGCAGATTCTGCATGGCATGTGCGAGCATAAGGAACGGTATGCCGCCTTTTTGCAGGAAATGACAAGCCATGGGTTTGTTTGTGCGATTCATGATCACCGCGGTCATGGGGAAAGTGTACGGCAAAAGGAGGATCTGGGCTATTTTTATCAGGATGGCGGTTCTGCTATGGTAACAGATGCGTATCAGGTGACCCAGTGGATACAAGCACAGTTTCCGAATCTTCCGTTGTTTTTGCTGGGACACAGTATGGGCTCTCTTGTGGCGCGATGTTATTTAAAGCGCTATCCGGATGTACTGGATGGACTCATTCTCTGTGGCTCGCCGAGCGCTGCAATTGGAGTGGGACTGGGAGAGCGTGTAAGAGCAATGCTGGCACGGAAAAAAGGAGATCAGTATCATAGCGAATGGCTTGGAAAGACGGTATTCTCCGGATTTGAAAAGCCCTTTCGGGTCGAAGGCCGGAAAAATGCCTGGCTTTGCAGAGATTCTAAGGTAGTGGACGCCTATAATCAGGATTCTCTTTGCACCTTTAACTTTTCATTGAATGGGTATGAAGCTCTGCTCTATTTGCTCCGGAACACCTATGATACAGAGAATTGGAATGTTGTGCGGCCGAATCTTCCCATTCGTTTCCTGTCCGGGGCAGAAGATCCTTGCAGAGGAAACGATGCCAAATTTAATCAAGCAGTAGAATTGCTGTGTTCTGTGGGATATACGAATGTTACAGCAAGACTTTTCCCAGGCATGCGGCATGAAATTTTAAATGAGCTGCAAAAAGAACTGGTTTATGCGGACGTACAAAATACGCTGGAACAATGGGTTCATTCGTGATTGTAAAAATCACAAATACTTAGAGAATCGAGAGGAATCAGAAAATGACAAGAGAAGAAATCGAAAAAAACCGAATTGCATGGGCGGAGAGTGATCGAAAAAGGGATTCCGGTCTGGAAGAACCAAAAGACGTTACAATTCTTCGGAATCTTGCCTATGTAGAGGATGGCCTGACAGAACATCAGTTGGATGTCTACTATCCCAGTGGTGCAGAAGGTAAAAATCTGCCAGTTTTAATTAATGTTCATGGCGGTGGATGGTTTTACGGAGATAAGGAACTCTATCGCTTTTACGGCATGAGATTAGCGCAGTTTGGATTTGTGGTGATCAATTGCAATTATCGGCTGGCGCCGAAATATCCATATCCGGCAGCAATTGAGGATGTCTGTCGTGTTGTAAAGTGGACATCAGAACATCGCAGGGAATATACCCAGAATGGGCATTGGTTCATGGTGGGAGATTCTGCCGGAGCGCAACTGGTGAGTCAGTACTGTATTCTGGCGTCAAATGCCGCGTATCGGAAACAGTTGCGATTTGACACCTATGACCAGATTCCGGATGGTGTGGCGTTAAACTGCGGAATTTATGATATGACGGATCACGCAATTGCTTCCAAAGAACCATACCTGCAAAGCTTGTCTGGAAAGCAGCTGGAATTGTTTGAATCGCAGCTGGACTATTTAAATCAAGATTTTCCGCCTGCTTACTTGATGGCAAGCGTCAATGACGGTCTGCGTTCTATGACAACGCCAATGAGAAAGAAATTGGAGGAAGTGCAGGTTCCTATGGTGTTTGCGGAGTACGGAAACGGTACACCATCTGACAATCATGTGTTTCACTTGAATTTGTATAGTGAAAACGGGAAGCGCTGTAATGCAGCAGAAATGGCGTTCTTTCAATCACTGATGCAGTCCTGATGCGGTATAAGAAAAAAGTCTGCCTTTGGAATTGTTGTTTCCAAGAGCAGACTTTTTTGTTTTGATCTAATTATGCATGTAAATGCAGTATCCGTTGATTCTCAGAACCGCGAAACGGCAGAGATAAGGACTTTTGAGATTCAATGAAAGGGCCATCCACTAAGACATCGATTTCCTGTAGCAACGCATCTGTTACTTCACAGCGGTAGGAACCAGGAGAAAGCAGTTCTGTTTCCAGAATGCATCCTGTATAGCACCAGATGTCCTTGCTTTTCCCATAGGTTTTTCGTACGGCCTGTACCAATTCCAGTAAAACCGGCTGATTTTCCGGTTCCATAGGCTCTCCGCCTAATAGGGTGAGCCCTTGGACGTAAGATGGCTCTAGAAGCTTTAGAATCTGCTCTGTGGTTTGCTTGGTGTATGGTGTCCCATAAGAGAAATTCCAAGTTTCTGGATTAAAACAGTTTTTGCAGCCGTGCCGACAGCCGGATACAAACAGAGAAACGCGTACACCTTCTCCATTTGCAATGTCGCAGGATTTGATTGCGCCGTAGTACATGATGGCGAAACCCCTTTCCTAAATTTCCATTATAAGTGCATTACACGATCCCGGATTTCCTGTGTGCGTCCCTGGTTCCAGAATTGTGTGCCGATGTAACCACAGGTACGGCGTGCTACATTCAACTTATCCTGATTGCGGTTGCCGCAGTTCGGGCATTCCCAGACAAGCTTTCCATCATCTTCTACAATCTGGATTTCTCCGTCATAGCCGCAAACCTGGCAATAATCGCTCTTGGTATTCAATTCAGCATACATGATATTATCATAAATGTGCTGCATCACCGCGATAACGGCCGGAATGTTATTCTGCATATTGGGGACTTCTACATAGCTGATGGCACCGCCGGGGGAGAGCTCCTGGAACTGTGCCTCAAAGCTTAATTTTTCAAAGGCATTGATCGGTTCTGTTACATGAACATGGTAGCTGTTAGTGATGTAGTTTTTGTCTGTTACACCTTCAATAACGCCAAAACGTTCCTGTAGACACCGTGCAAACTTGTAGGTGGTAGATTCCAGCGGCGTTCCATACAGACTGAAATCAATGTTAGTTTCTTTTGCCCAACGCTTACAGGTATCATTTAAATGTCGCATTACTTCTAATGCAAACGGCGTAGCAGCAGGATCCGTGTGGGATTTTCCGGTCATATAGCGTGTGCACTCACACAGTCCTGCATATCCCAGAGAAAGGGTAGAATAGCCACCGTATAGGAGTTTATCGATTGTCTCGCCCTTTTTCAGACGTGCCAATGCACCGTACTGCCAGAGGATCGGAGCAACGTCAGAAGGTGTACCTTTCAAGCGATTGTGCCGGCACATCAAAGCGCGATAGCAAAGCGCAAGACGCTCGTCGAAGATTTCCCAGAAGCGATCCATATCGCCGCCGGAAGAGCATGCTATATCTACCAGATTTAATGTGACTACGCCCTGGTTAAAGCGGCCGTAGAATTTATACTTGTCGTTTTCGTCTTTGTATACTGTCAGGAAAGAACGGCAGCCCATACAGGTATAGCAGTTGCCCTCTTTCAGCTTCTTCATGATTTTTTCGGAAATATAATCCGGAACCATGCGCTTTGCAGTGCATTGTGCAGCGAGTTCTGTCAGATAAAAATACTTTGAATCTTCGTGAATATTATCTTCTTCCAGTACGTAAATCAACTTTGGGAATGCAGGTGTGATGAAAACGCCCTTTTCATTTTTTACACCCTGAATTCGCTGACGCAGCATTTCTTCAATAATAATTGCCAGATCATTTCTGGTCTGTCCTTCTGGAACTTCATCCAGGTACATAAATACAGTAACAAACGGCGCCTGGCCATTGGTGGTCATAAGTGTGATGACTTGGTACTGTATCATCTGAACGCCTTGGATAATTTCATTGCGGACGCGCATTTCTGCCACACTGTTGATGGTTTCTTCGTCCACTTCCTTTCCCAGACGCTCGTATTCTCTGCGTACATCCCGGCGGAATTTTTCCCGGCTGACCTGTACAAAGGGTGCCAGGTGAGACAGGGTAATGCTCTGACCGCCATACTGAGAACTTGCAATTTGTGCAATAATCTGTGTGGAAATATTACATGCGGTAGAAAAGCTGTGGGGCTTTTCGATCATTGTTTCGCTGATAACAGTACCGTTTTGCAGCATATCCTCCAGATTTACCAGACAGCAGTTATGCATGTGCTGCGCAAAATAATCGGCATCATGGAAATGAATAATGCCAGCCTTGTGCGCATCTGTGATATCATGCGGCAGCAGAAAACGGGTGGTGATATCCTTGCTGACTTCACCGGCCATATAGTCACGCTGTACGCTGTTTACAACGGGGTTCTTGTTAGAGTTTTCCTGCTTGACTTCTTCATTTTCAAAATTCAAAAGGCTCAGGATTTTTTTGTCTGTTGTATTAGACTGCCGCAGCAGTCCACGTTCATACCGATAGGTAATGTAATTTTTGGCAACGCCGAAAGCGCCATGCTGCATGATTTCAACTTCTACCCAGTCCTGAATCGTTTCCACATCCACTGCACGGTTCATTTGATCGCAGCGCTCTTCAATTTCTGCCGCAATTTCTGCAATTTCCGTATCTGAAAGCTGCTCTGCTTCCATTACGGTAATATTGGCTTTTGAAATGGCAGCTTCGATTTTTTTTCGATCAAAGAAGTCTTCTTTTCCGCTTCGCTTAATAATTTTCACAATAAACTACCTCCAATATTTTTACAGAAATGTCCAAGGACAGGCAGAGCTATGATTTCATGCAAATCCATCTTACATCGATTGGAAATCTTCAGCTTTTTGCAAAACCAGTCCGCATAAGCAAAAATGACAGTGCTTATGCGGACAGATAACCAATATCGTGTAATTGCCTACATACAGTGCAGCGAGAAAGAATAAAAAGATTTTTGGAAATAAGACCTGCTATAGACAAAGAGAAATGCAAGCCGAAGGGCCTGCACCAAATTACAATTTTTCAGTATATCTAAACCGTATTTTAAGTGGTTTGACAACCGGAATATTTATAATTTCTATTATACTGCTTTTGATTGCATCTGTCAAGAAACAAAGTATGTCAAAAGTAAAACCACTATAACTTGTGTCTCGCGATCGCTGCAACCACTATATCTTGTATGTTCCATTATAACGCTTTCTAAAATCCTTGTCAAGTGAATTTTGCAGTTTCATCTTTTCTTATGAAAAAGGGACTTCATTTCAGTATTTGTAAAGGGCTGTCGTTAAAAAGCCAAAAAGACGAAGAAGTCTTGTTGCCCTTTCAAGAAAATTTGTCATACTATGAAAAAACGCAGATTTTTTTGTTTGATACAAGAAAAATGGCATATGTAAAATTGTGCAATATAGGTTGACTTTTTTCGCAAAATATGCTATACTAATAAAAGCAAGTATTGAGTTTTCTTAATACTTGAAGAAAGAAATTTTTCCGAAAAGGAGTATGATTTTTTATGAAGAACTTAAAGAAAATGGCAGCAATTCTGGCTGCTGCAGCAATTTCTGCTACATCTCTGGCATCTTTTTCTCTGTCGGCTTCTGCGCTGGACACTACAGATGAACCACCGTACACTGCATGGCTTTTCTTCCAGGCAGGCGGCGACATGAAGAAAAATTCGGATGCAGATAAGGGTACTGCTGACTATGATCCGGATGAAAACAATATTTCCGGCACAGAAGCAACGATCACTGGTGACGGTGAATATTCCGTTGACGTTACTATGGGAACCGGTTCTGAAACAATTGAATGCATGTTCCTGCAGACAAATATCAATGGTTATGCTTATATCACAGATGGCCAGGATATTCTGAAGGATGGTGTAAAGATCGAAATTACCTCTATTGAGGTAAAGCGTGCTGACGGTACAACTTCCGAAATTCCGTACAATGGTCCGAGTGAAAAGGCATATGGTACAGACAATGAGGGTGTTGCCCTGCGTATGAACATTTATAATACATGGGGAAATGATGTCAAGGATATCGACAACAAGCCGACAGGCGGTCTGATGGGCGGCGATACAGTTGTTGTAAACTTCAAGGTAAGCAACATGGTAAAGCCGGTAAATTACGGTGATGTAGATGGAGATGGTGCTTATACCATCGATGATGCCTTCATGACACTGAAGGAGTATGCTACACTGCAAGCAGGCGGTGACAAGACATTTGATGATGCAGTAAAGCAGCGTGCAGATGTAGATGGCGATGGCAGCATTACAAATAATGATGCATTCCTGATTTTGCAGTTCTACTCAAGATTAAATGCAGGCGAAAAGATTACAGCAAAGGATCTCTTCCCGGCTGCAAAGTAAGACAGTGAATCTCACCGTTTGATTTGTAATTGCAAATATGATATGAAAAAGGCCGCAGGTTTTCTGTGGCCTTTTTTGCAAGTAAAATAAAAAGGATGTGCCACCAAAAATTGAATGGCACATCCTTTTGTTATATGAGAAATAAAATGCTTATTCCTGTACCAGCTGTTTCATGTCATACATGCCTGCCGGTTTTCCTTTCAGATAAACCGCTGCGTTGACAGCGCCAACGGCGAAAACAGCCTTAGAAGCTGCGCTGTGAGACAGTGTGATCACTTCGTCATTTCCGGCGAAGATAATGTCATGTTCACCTACAATTGTGCCACCGCGAATGGAATGCATCCCGATTTCCTTGGGATCACGCTTCATTCTTCTTGCGTGGCGATCATACACATAGTGATAGGAATTATCCAGTGTATCATTGATTGCATTTGCAATCATAATTGCCGTGCCACTGGGAGCATCGATTTTCTGATTGTGGTGCTTCTCTACGATTTCAATATCAAATTGACCGCCCAGTACCGCAGCAGCCTTTTTTCCCAGTTCTACCAAAAGATTGATACCCAGGGACATATTGAATGTGAAAAATACAGGAATCTGCTCTGCTGCATGCTGAATTTTTCCGATTTGCTCATCGCTATAGCCAGTTGTAGCCAATACCAGTGCAACATTGTTTACCAGTGCGTATTCCAACAGCCCGTCTAAAGAAGAGGGGTTTGAAAAATCAATGATAACATCCGGTGTTTCTGCCAATGCAGACGGTGTTTCCACAATGGGAAAATCCGCATACTGTGCGGTGTAGGAATCAATACCGCTGATTACTGTACAGTCATTGCGTTCCTGAATACAGGAAGCAACGGTGTGTCCCATTTTGCCATTTGCACCGCAGATTGCAATTTTTGTCATAGTCCTGCTCCTTTTACGTGATTTTGTTCCTGTGTGACCGATGGGGTCTTAGGAAATCAGGCCGTATGCCTGCAATGTGGCTTTCATGGCAGCCTTGTGTGCATCGCTCATATCCAAAAGCGGCATTCTGCACGGACCGGAGGGCATACCCAGCTGATTCATGGCTTCCTTTACCGGAATCGGATTAACTTCCATAAACAGGTCGTTAATCAGACGGAGATACTTCAGCTGCAATTCTGTGGCAGCGGCAAAATTATTGTCCAGACAATATTGTGTCATCTGGTGTGTTTCCTTCGGCAGAACGTTGGACAGCACAGAGATAACGCCCTTTCCGCCCAGAGACATAATCGGTACGATCATATCATCGTTGCCGCTGTAGATATCTACCTTGTCGCCGCAGGCAGCAGCCAGCTTTGCGGTATAGCCAATGTTGCCGCTGGCTTCCTTTACTGCTACAATATTCTTGTGCTCAGCCAGAGCAGCAATTGTGCTGACATCAAAGCCAACGCCGGTACGGCTGGGAATGTTGTAAAGAATAATCGGAACATTTACACTGTCGGCAATGGCGTTATAGTGCGCAATCAGGCCGCGCTGTGTTGTCTTGTTATAATACGGCGTAACAACCAGAAGGCCGTCAGCGCCCAGTTCCTGCGCTTCCTGAGAAAGCTCAATGGCATACTTTGTGTCATTGCTGCCGGTACCAGCGATAACAGGAATCCGGTTATGAGTATGCTCTACAGCAAAACGAATGCATTCCCGGTGTTCCTTGTCATCCAGTGTAGAGGATTCTCCGGTAGTACCGCAGATAATAATGGCATCTGTTCCATTTTCAATCTGAAAGTCAATATTTTTTCCCAGTCCGTCATAATCGACAGAACCGTCTGCCAGCATTGGTGTAATAATTGCAACACCAGCGCCGGTGAAAATTGTATTTTTCATAATGCTTACCTCCTGACGGTAATAATAGATCAGTCACCCGGCTTATGCTGCGAGTGATTTTCTATGAATATTTGATCTGTAAGGAATGATTGCAATTAGTCCAGATAGCCCTTTGCTGCCAGTAATTCAGCCAGGAGAACACCGCCGCCAGCTGCGCCGCGCAGGGTATTGTGAGACAGGCAGACAAACTTGTAATCAAACATGGTGTCTTCCCGCAGACGGCCTACAGAAACAGCCATACCGCCTTCGATGTTGCGGTCCAGCTTTGCCTGCGGACGATCATCTTCCTGGAAATAGTGGATGAACTGCTTCGGTGCAGAAGGCAGATCCAGTTCCTGCGGAACACCCTTGAAGTCTTCCCAGATTTTCAGAATCTCATCCTTTGACGGCTTCTGCTCAAAGGAAACAAATACAGCAGCAGTATGACCATCAGAAACCGGGACACGCAGACACTGGGTTGTGATCAGCGGGCTGTCAGCGCTGACGATCTGGCCGTTTTCAATCTTGCCCCATACCTTCAGCGGTTCTTTTTCAGATTTTTCTTCTTCACCGCCGATGTAGGGGACAATATTATCCAGAATTTCCGGCCAGCGTTCAAAGGTCTTGCCGGCGCCGGAAATTGCCTGATAAGTGCAGGCCAAAACGTTTTTGATGCCATATTTGCGAAGCGGAGAGAGTGCCGGAACATAGCTCTGGATGGAGCAGTTTGACTTTACTGCAATAAATCCGCGCTTTGTTCCCAGGCGCTTCCGCTGACTTTCGATAATTTCAATGTGCTCCGGATTTACTTCCGGTACTACCATAGGAACATCCGGTGTAAAGCGATGTGCAGAGTTGTTGGAAACAACCGGGCATTCTGCCTTGGCATAGCGCTCTTCCAGTGCACGGATTTCGTCTTTTTTCATATCAACTGCGCAGAATACAAAATCCACCATACCTGCGATTTTTTCTACATCTGCGGTTGCATCGAACAGAACCATATCTTTCATGGATTCCGGCATAGGCTTCTGCATAGCCCAGCGACTGCCAACTGCGTCCTGATAGGTTTTTCCGGCAGACCGGGGAGAAGCTGCCAATGCAGCTACGTGGAACCAAGGATGGTTCTCTAAAAGTGTTGCAAACCGCTGGCCAACCATACCAGTTGCGCCGATGATGCCGACCTGATACTGTTTCATTTCGTCATTCCTCCAAAAAAATCTTAAAAATATGAAAAAACCGGTTGAAAACCGGCGGCTCATGCGATATAATAGAATAGAATGACGTACACACGAATGCATGTAGCGCCGATAGCACTCCATCATAACGATGACAGTCATACTCCTTTTCGGAGATATGCCCAGAAACCGTGTTGCCAATACAATTCCTTCGGCACGCACGCCTTTCTGATTCTGCATCAAACGGACTGGCCATCCTGTCAAAACCTACTCTTCGTGAGTGCGCCTCTACCTATTCCTATCATATCATTTCTGTGGGAATTTGTCAATATTATTTTGCGAAAAACAGGAGATACTTATGAAAAAGTCAGATTTTTATTATGATTTGCCGGAAGAACTCATTGCGCAGACGCCCATCGAGCCGCGAGATCACTCTCGTCTGATGCAAATTGACCGGAACACAGGTGAGATTCAGCATAAACATTTCTACGATCTCTATGACATCTTGCAGCCCGGTGATCTGCTGGTTATGAATGATTCCCGTGTTCTGCCAGCCAGATTATACGGGGAAAAGGTGGAAAACGGAACATTCATTGAGTTTTTGCTTTTGGAGCAAAAAGGGGACAAGCTTTGGGAAATCATTTGCCGGCCGGGAAAAAAAGCAAAGGTAGGCGTAAAGTTCTCCTTTGGCGGCGGACGCTTAATCGGAGAGATCGTAGAAGTAAAGCCAGATGGCAATCGGATTGTACAGTTTACCTGTGAGGGGAATTTCTACACAGCACTGGAAGAAGTCGGACAAATGCCGCTGCCGCCCTATATTCACGAGAAGCTGAAAGATAAGGAACGTTACCAGACCGTTTATTCCAAGGAACTGGGGTCTGCGGCAGCGCCTACAGCCGGGCTGCATTTTACGAAAGAAATGCTGCAAAAGCTGAAAGAGAAGGGTGTAAATGAAGCTTATGTGACACTGCATGTGGGACTGGGAACATTCCGTCCGGTAAAGGAAGATGATGTGTTACAGCATCAAATGCACAGTGAACACTACCATTTGCCGCAGGAAACCGTAGACATGATTCGAGAGACGAAGAAGAATGGCGGCCGCGTCATTGCAGTCGGCACGACTTCCTGCCGCACGCTGGAAGCAGTTGCGACTGCACATCATGGAGAACTGGTAGCCGAAGACGGTTATACGGATATTTTTATTTATCCTGGCTATCCATTCAAAGTGCTGGATGGCTTGGTTACAAACTTCCACTTGCCAGAAAGCACACTGATTATGCTGATCTCTGCATTTCTGGGATATGAAAAGACTATGCATGCCTATGAAATCGCTGTGCAGGAAAAATACCGTTTCTTTAGCTTTGGTGATGCCATGTGTATCTTGCCGGAGAAAAAGTAACTGGGCTGCAAAAATTTACTTTGCGGAATGCCACTGATTATAACACAAGGATAAAACAGAAAGGAATTTTATACGAATGTTTACACTACAGAAAATCGAAGGACACGCCAGACGAGGCGTTTTCGAAACCGTACATGGCACGATTCAGACTCCGTTCTTTATGAACGTGGGAACCGCTGCTGCTATTAAAGGGGGGATCTCTTCTATTGATCTGGAAAGCCTGAAATGTCAGGTAGAGCTTTGTAACACCTATCACCTGCATCTTCGTCCGGGGGACAAGATTGTGCGTCAAATGGGCGGCCTGCATCAGTTTATGAACTGGCACAGACCGATTTTAACAGACAGCGGTGGGTTTCAGGTATTTTCTCTGGCAAAGCTGCGGCGGATCAAGGAAGAGGGCGTATACTTTCAATCTCACATTGATGGCAAAGCAATTTTTATGGGGCCGGAAGAAAGCATGCAGATTCAATCCAATCTCGGCTCCACCATTGCAATGGCATTTGATGAATGTGTAGAAAATCCGGCGCCCTTGGAATACGTGAAAAATTCCTGTGCCAGAACAACACGCTGGCTGATCCGATGTCAAAAGGAAATGCAGCGCCTGAACAGTTTGGAAGGAACCATCAATCCGCAGCAAATACTGTTTGGCATCAATCAGGGCGGCACATATGATGCGATTCGTGTATCGCATATGCAGGAGATTGCACAACTTGGGTTGGATGGTTATGCAATCGGGGGACTGGCAGTCGGAGAGCCGACCGAAGTCATGTATCATATCATTGAGCAGGTGGAACCGTATATGCCCGTGAATAAGCCCAGATATCTGATGGGTGTGGGCACGCCTTCGAATATCATTGAGGGTGTTGCTCGCGGTGTAGATATGTTTGACTGTGTTATGCCCAGCCGAAATGCACGGCATGGTACGATTTTCACATGGGATGGAATTTTGCATATCACCAATGCAGCATATGAAACAGATTCTCAGCCCCTGGATCCTAAGTGCGACTGTCCGGTTTGCAGAAATCATTCTCGTGCTTATGTGCGGCATTTGTTCAAGGCAAAGGAGCAGCTGGGCGGCCGCCTGGCTGTAATGCATAACCTCTATTTTTATAATACGCTGCTGGAAAAAATTCGTGCGGCTTTGGACGCAGGGAAATTTGCACAATTCCGAAAAGACTATAGTGAACGATTGGCACAGCGCTTGTAAGCATTGTTTTTATTGCATAAAAAAGCGGATGCTGTATGGCAGCATCCGCAATCCTTTATCTAATTGAACAAGTGAAAAAGAATCAGAATATATTTTATTCGTAAATCGGCTCCAGAACAGCATACTTTCCGTCTGCACGTTTGTATACTACATTTACCTCACCAGTATTGGCATTGGTAAACATAAAGAAGGTGTGTCCCAAAAGATCCATTTGCAGAATTGCTTCGTCTAAATCCATGGGGTGCATAATAAATTTCTTATGACGGATTACCTCATGATCGGATTCTGCAATGGGTTCTGCAAACATTTCTTTGAATGCAGTATCCTTCAGTTTCTTTTCGACACGGGTTTTATTTTTGCGAATCTGGCGGATGATCTTATCAATGGATGCATCCAAAGCATCTTCTTTATCTACCGCAGATTGTTCTGCACGGTAAATCATATCGTTATAAGTAACTGTCAATTCAATTACAATTAAGTTTTTGTGATTTGCCATGGTGATTTTTGTTTCTGCTTCATCGCCGAAAAATTTGTTGAGTCTGGAATTCAATCGCTTTTCCGCATATTCTGTGAAGTTTTGTGGGATTTGCATTTTTTTAGCTGTGATTGTCATTTTCATGATAATTCCTCCTTTTTGCAGATGCCGCTCAAACGGATTTGATTGACATATGCTTGTTTCTGCTATTATAACATATTTCTATATTTTTGGCAAGTGCTTTTTTGAATTTTATGCAATTATCACAAAAACAAAAGATTTTTTTTGGAAAGCCAAAAGAAGCGCAAAGCAAATAGCGTCTGCACTTTCTTTTTTACAAAAAGAAAATACTTGCAAAAAAGGAAAAAATATATTATGATGATAAAGGCATATGCACGATTCTGGTAAAGTTCATTTCAAGTAAATGTGCACAGCAAAGTTTGGGCTTATCTCTTTTGCATTCGGAATACGTATTAGTAAGTTCATATAGGAGGTGTATATAACCATGATGGAGAATATTGTTTCTTACTTACAGGGACTGCCGGCTTTTTCGATTATCTCCAGCGCAATTGTAGTCATCTTTGTCGCAATCAGCGTTTTGGTGATGTATGGAAAGGCGCGGCAGGAAAAAGAGGTGGAGCGTCTCAGATGGAACAAGGTCAGCGCACATATGGCATTGTATGATGCATCCCGAAGAATTATCATTCCGTTGGAAGCGGATGAAATTTTGGTAGGGCGTCACGGAGCTGCGGACATTCGTTTTGCGGATATGAGTGTATCCCGATATCACGCGGTTCTCTATGTTTCCAATGGAATTTGGAGTGTGATGGATTTAGGCTCCAAATCCGGAACCTATGTAAACGGCCGAAAGATTCGCTCTCAAGTAAATTTGAAAAATAATGATGAAATCCGATTCGGAAACAAAGCCGTCAGAATTCGGCAGCGAAGGAGGGAACCAAATGTATAAAAATGGATTGTCTTATGGCGGCTGTACTGCGATTGTGCTGCTGACGCATGGCATTATGCTCCTTGCTATTTTGCTGCGCGGCAATTACGATGCAGTGCAGGATCTCTTGCCATTAACTGTGGCTGTGCTGGGGCTGGATATTGTATACAGTATTGTGCTGCGTTTGTTTTATCGTCAAATGACGTATACTTCTGATTTTATGCTGCTGCTGCTTCTTAATATAAGTGTTATCTTTCAGTCTTGCTTTGGCGGCGTAGGATTTTCTGTCAAGCATTATGCCACTTGTATACTGGCATTGATTCTGTGTCAGGTTGGCTTTTTGCTGACACGAAATCACTTGTGGGTACAATCGAAGAAAAAAATACTGTATATCATATTGGGAGTGTTGATTCTTAGCATCCTGCTTCTGACCGGAAAGCGAAGCATGTGGATCAATATCGGTCCGATTAGTATTCAGCCGTCAGAGTTTATGAAACCGGTATTTGTTTTACTTTGTGCGACTTCGATTCGGGAACAGCATGAAAAAAAGAAGGTTCTTTTCTTTTATGTTTCAAAAGAGACGATGATTTTGACGGCTGCCTTTGTTGTTATTGTCGGATTGCAGTGGTGGTGCCGGGATCTTGGGTCATTGCCTACATTTGCAGCTGCATATGGCTGTGCGCTGGTGTGCCGGCTTTGTTACCCCAAGGCAAAGTTCTCGAAAAAAACTGTTATTGTTATCAGTGTTTTGGGAGCTGTATTGGTTGCGCTTGCAATCAGATTTGCACCGGGTTATGTACAGGATCGTCTGTCTGTGGATATCTGGAATCAGATGGAGGGCAATGGTTATCAACAGTGCAAAGCGCTGATTGCAATTGCAGAAGGCGGATTGTTCGGAAAGGGGCCTGGATGCGGTTCACTATATCGTGTTTTCGCTTCTGATACGGACATTGTTTTCTCTACCATTTGTGAAGAATGGGGATTTCTTGTTGCGCTCCTGGCAATTTTGATTTTGATGAGCATGATGCTGCTGCCCATGATCAATAAGCCGCGCAGCTATTTTCATACGACAATGATTCTGGGTGTTGTTGCAGTGATGATTGTCCAGATGGGACTGAATATTTTTGGCTCCTGTAATTTGATTCCGTTTACTGGTGTAACGATTCCCTTTATTTCACAGGGCGGCAGTTCCATGATTACAAGCGGATTTTTAGCAGGTATGTTAAAGGCCGGACAATCACCGGTATTCCGAAAGTTAGAACAGAAAACTAAAAAGAAACCGAGAAGAAAGGTGGCAGCTGCATGAAAAGCATTCAAAGTATTCGCCGCGGAGAGCGACTGACAATTTTGATTCTGCTCGTATTTTTTCTGGGGATGGGGATTTTAGTTTTTAAAGTGGTACGGGAATCTTCTTTTTACATGTCTCATTCGGATGATGTAACATTGGGAAAAGTGTACGATCGGGATGAACAGGTCTTGTTTGACCCAGATGCTACAGCAGAGATGTATGGAAATGACTATTTCCTGGACGTGGGAAATCTCATTGGTGATGACAGCGGCCAGATGACAAATACACTGGTATCCGAGAATTTGGAGAGCCTTCAAAATTACAGTCTGGTTTTTGGTGCAGCACCTCATGGAAAAACCGGTATTTATACAACACTGGATCATCAGGCAAACCAGGCAGTGTATCAGGCATTTGGCAGCAAAAACGGAACAGCCATTGCATACAATTACAAAACAGGGGAAATTCTTGTTTGCGTCAGCAAGCCGAGCGTCAATATTCTGGATAACTATGCAAATATTGCAGAACTTCCGGAAGGCAGCCTGATTTGTAAGGCATTTTACGGAACAGTTCCAGGCTCTACGCAAAAGGTGATTACAACTGCTGCTGCACTGGATATTCTGGGCTACGATGGCCTTATGGCAAAATCCTATACTTGTAACGGAATTTATACAACCAAGTACAATCAGCAGATCAAATGCCATGATTTAAACGGACATGGAACGGAAAATGTGGTGCAGGGATTTGAAAATAGCTGCAATCCTTTTTTCGCGCAATTGGTACAGGATTTGCCGCTGGATCGCCTGATTGCAGATTATCGCAAAGCAGGAATTGCTGTCAATGATGACAAAAAGACGAAAATTGAAATTGATGGAATTCAGTCATTTACAGCGTCCACAAAGCTGACAGATACCAGTGACTTTGATACTATGTGGAGTTGCATGGGACAAAGTGAGGCAATGGCGAGTCCGTGTCAAATGATGATGTGGGAAAGTGCAATTGCAAACGGAACCGGAAAGATGACAAATCCATATTTGATTGATCACACCACCAATGTAACAGGCGGCACAAAATATACGGCTGATACTTCTTATAGTGATGCAGTATTTTCTGCTGATATTGCTGCACAGGTGAAAGAAATCATGCGCCAAAATGGTCAGGATCGATACAGTTCGATTGGATATCCGGTTGGAGTAAAAAGCGGTACAGCACAGGTGGACAATGGTGCTTCTGAAAATTCACTGCTGGTCGGATTCAATGATGATCCCAATCTGCCAATTGCATTTTGTGTGGTTATCGAAAATCGTACTTCCGGAGAGTTGTCCACGTCGGAATTGGTATCTACCATGTTAAATGCATTAAGTCAAGAATAAAGTATAGTTGAAATACAATTCGGCTTCTAACCGCAAAAAAGCAGGCACACGTGAAATACCGTGTGCCTGCTTTTTTGAAAATAATTGAGAAAATTACAGCAAATTGATCTGTTTGAACATGTCCTGCATTTTTTCATCCGTTGCCGCAATCGTTTCTGCGCATTCTTTTAACTCATCTGTTAAAGTTGCAGCAATCTTCGGATCTCCTGTGGACTTGTAATGCAGCTGATGCTCCAGACTTGCCCAGAAGTCCATGGCAATGGTACGAATCTGTATTTCTACAGGTGCGGTCTGCTTGCCGGAAGACATATAAACCGGAACGTCCAGAATCATATGAAAACTGCGGTAACCATTTGGCTTTGGATTTTGAATATAATCCTTGATTTTTCGAAGCTGAAATCCGCTGTATTTCGTCAGAAGATCGGCGATTGCATAGATATCATCTATGTAACAGCAAATCACCCGAACCCCGGCAATATCGGTCAGATTTTCCCTGGCGCTTTCCGGCGTGACCGGCATGCCTTTTCGCTGTAGTTTTCCTACAATGCTCTGCGGTGTTTTGATGCGGCTTTCAATACTATGAATTGGATTGCGTTGGAAACGCATGCTGAACTCATTGTCAAAAATGTTAAGCTGTGCTTTAACCAACTCGATTGCGGAGTCATACAGATGCTCAATTTCCAGGAAGGAATAAAACACGTCCTGAATTTGCTCTTCTTTGTGTGCCGGAACGACGTCTCGGATTGCATCCAGATAAAATTCTTTTTCGTCCATTTGAATCACCTCAATCAATTGCAGACAGGCTTTTGTTTATGGAGAACCTGCCTGCATTTTTGAAAATGTGTTCTAAAAATACAGACAGGTTCATGTGAAAAAATATATGCTTCTGTTTAGCGGATAAAATTACGGGAGCAGACGATTGATGTCACGCGGGAACATGCTTGCCTGACGAACGTTGGACAGGCCAAGCAGCTTCATTACCAGACGTTCCAGGCCAATGCCCAGTCCGCCGTGAGGCGGAAGTCCATATTTGTGTGCTTCCAGGTAATATTTGAAATCATTCGGATCCAGTCCCTGTGCATGCATTTTATCCAGCTGTTCCTGATAGTCGTGGATTCGCTGTCCGCCGCTGGTAATTTCCAGTCCACGGAACAGGAGGTCAAATTTATATGCCAGACGAGGATCTTCTCTGGAATTCATTGCATAGAACGGCGGCTTGGAAGAGGGGAAATGTGTGACAAAGATAAAGTCACTGCCGAATGTCTTTTTCGCATATTCACAAATTGCGACTTCGTCTTCCGGTTCCAGATCCAGTTTGTTCTTGGAGCCCTTATTGCCCAGAATTTCCTTTGCCTCCAGAAGTGTAACACACGGAATCTCACCGATTTCCGGAACATCGGCCTGTAAGAGCTCCAGTTCAAATGCATAGTGTTCCTTCAGATAATTCATGATATAACGCAGGCATGCAGCTTCCATTGCCATAACATCATACATGCTGTCGATATAGCCCATTTCGAAGTCAAGGCCAATGTATTCATTGATGTGACGGGAAGTTGCGTGCTTCTCTGCACGGTAAACCGGTGCAATTTCAAAGACGCGGTCAAAGAATGCCACGGCGGTCTGCTTGTAGAACTGTGGAGACTGGTTCAGGAATGCAGGCTTATCGAAATATTCCAGGTGGAAGATATTTGCGCCGCCTTCTGCACCTTGCGCAACAATTTTAGGAGTGTGGATTTCGGTAAATCCCTGTCCAATGAGGAATTCTCGGAATCCGCCTACAACGCCTTCCTGGATCTTGAAAATCGCGCGCTCATAAATGTTACGCAGTGCAACAGAACGGTTATCTAGGTTGATGTCCAGCGCACAGCCCAGCTTTTTGTTGGAGACCTTTAGTGGATATTCTTCGTTACAGTTTGCGATAACTTCCAGCTCAGAAAGCTGAAGTTCTACACCGCCGATTGCCTTTTCATTTTTGGTTACCTTACCGCGTACCCAAACAAAGTTGCCTTCACGCAGGCCGGTGATGGAGTCCTTGCACTGATCCGGTACGTACAGAGACTGTATCAGATAACGGCCGGTACGCAGGATCAAAAAGGCGAATTCGCTCATTTGACGGATCTTATGCACGCAGGCACGAAGCGAAATTTCTTCACCTACATGATCAGCAGCATCTGAAAAATCAAATTCGTGGAGAAGCTGATTGGTGTCGATCTGTGTGATGCCGTCTTTCTTGCACGGAACATATTGATTCGGATTGGAGAAAGGTGTGCAGTCTACTTCTTTTGCTTCTTCTTTTTTGTTTGCATCAGATGCAGTTTCGTCCGCAGATACAGCAGCCTGTGCTTCACTTAACTTTGCTTCCAGCAATTCCTTGATTACGCCAGGTGTGCAGACACCACGCAGTACTTTGGTGGATTGTCCCATTAGGAAGCCGAATACTTTTTTCTCGCCATTCTGGTACTGGCTGACAGCCTCAGGATTCTCTGCCAGAATTTTTACAATGATTTCTTCTGCTTTCTTGGTATCATTGACAATCAGCATGCCGGATTCTTCTGCAATTGTTTTTGCGTTTTTACCGGTTTCGATCATTTGACGCAGAATCTTTTTCGCATCATTTTTAGATACCTGTTCAGTATCTGCCATTTTCACCAGTTCTGCAAATTCTTCTGCGGAGAAGGGGAGTGCATCCATAGAAACCTCACCCAGATTTACGCGGCGAAGCAGCTCAACAATGATAAAGTTTGCAATGCTTTTCGGCGCCTGATATGCTGCGACTGCTGCGTCATAGAAATCAGAAACACGCTTTTGATTGATTAGAATCTGTGCATCTGTTTTGGAAAGGCCATAGTTTTTCATATAGCGTTCCATGCGTTTATACGGCAGTTCCGGCAGCATATTCTTAATGGAATCCAGCATTTCATCCGTAAAGTTTACCTGGAGAATGTCCGGTTCCGGGAAATAGCGGTAATCATGTGCATTTTCCTTGCTTCTCATAGAAGAAGTTTCGCCTTTGTTTTCATTGAAACGGCGTGTTTCCTGCACTACTTTTTTTCCGGCATCCAACAGTCTGGACTGCCGCTTGATCTCATAGTTGATAGCACGAGTGATGGACTTCAGAGAGTTCATGTTCTTGATTTCCGCACGGGTACCAAGTTCTTTGTCCTCGGGGCGCATGATAGAAACATTTACATCACAGCGGAGAGAGCCTTCTTCCATCTTACAGTCGCTGACACCAGCATATTGCAGCAGCAGCATAACTTTTTCAATAAATGCCTTTGCTTCCTCTGCAGATGAGATATCCGGCTCTGTTACGATTTCTACCAGCGGAATGCCGCAGCGGTTATAGTCAGCCAGAGAAACAGCATTGAAGTCATCGTGCACCAGCTTTCCGGCATCTTCTTCCAGGTGGATATGATTGATGCGGATATACTTTTGACCATTCGGCGTATCAATTGCTACTTTTCCTTCCAGGCAAAGCGGATAGTACAACTGTGAAATTTGATATGCCTTCGGAAGGTCTGGGTAGAAATAGTTTTTTCGGTCAAAGACAGAGAACTTGCTGATATCACAGCCCAGTGCCATACCGGCTTTTACAGCATATTCTACTGCGGTTTGGTTAATAACCGGCAGTGTTCCGGGCATACCAGTACAAACCGGGCAGCAGCGGGAGTTCGGACTTCCGCCAAACTGCGCGCCGCAGGTGCAGAAAACTTTTGATTGCGTCAAGAGCTCAGCGTGGATTTCCAGACCAATAACAGGAATATATGATGACATGATGAAACAGTGACCTCCTTACTTCAATACCGGAACAGCAACTTGGAACTGCTGTTCAAATGCATCTGCAACCTGTAAAATTGTAGCTTCGTCGAACTGCTTTCCGACAATGGACATTCCGATCGGCATGCCGGATGCATTATAGCCGCACGGTGTAGAAATTGCAGGAAGGGAAGCAATGTTTACGGTAACAGTGCAGATATCAGACTGATACATTTTGACAGGATCAGAGATATTTTCATGAACGCCATAAGCAACAGACGGTGTTGTGGGAGTCAGGATTACATCACAGGATTCGAAAATATGTGCATACTCAGCAGAAATCCGCTGCTTGAGAGCCATGGCCTTTCGGTAGTAAGCGTCATAGTAACCGCTGGAAAGTGCATAGTTTCCGAGAAGAATCCGGCGCTTTACTTCGTTTCCGAAGCCTTCACTTCTGGAATTGCAGATCAGCTCCTGGAAGGTGTCTCCGGTTTTGCTGCGGTGACCATACTTAATGCCGTCATAACGGGACAAGTTGGAGGAGGCCTCGGCAGATGCGATCAGATAATATGCTGCAACAGCATACTTCAGGCTGGGCATGCTGCATTCTACCAGCTGCGCGCCCATTGCCTCATATGTCTTTGCAGCAGCCAGAACTGCTTCCTTTACTTCTGCGTCAATGCCTTCTGCAAAGAATTCCTTCGGCAGTGCAATTTTGAGTCCTTTAATCTCTTTTCCCAGCTTTGCGGTATAATCTTCAGTTTCCCGTCTGGAAACAGTACCGTCATGCGGATCGTATCCGGCAATTGCGCCTAACAGATAAGCACAGTCCTTTGCTGTTTTGGCAATCGGACCGATCTGATCCAGAGAAGAAGCAAATGCCACAAGACCGTAACGGGAAACTCTTCCGTATGTGGGCTTTAATCCGGTAACGCCGCAGAATGCTGCCGGCTGACGAATAGAACCGCCTGTATCAGAACCCAGCGCAGCAGCTGCAAAAGATGCGGCTACGCTTGCAGCAGAACCGCCGGAAGAACCGCCGGGAACACATTCTGTATTGAACGGGTTGCGTGTCTTTGCAAAGGCAGAGGTTTGGGTAGAACCGCCCATAGCGAATTCATCCATGCTGACTTTTCCCAGCATAACGGCATCCTGTGCGCGAAGCTTTTCCATAACAGTTGCATTATACGGCGGCACAAAATCTTCCAGCATCTTAGATGCGCATGTGGTTTTCACGCCTTCTGTACAAATGTTGTCTTTGATTGCCAGCGGAATGCCGCAGAGAATGCTGCCTTCGCCTGCATCGATTTTTTTCTGTGCAGCCTTTGCCTGTTCCAGCGCCAGTTCCGGCGTAACTGTGATGTAGCTTTGGATCGTGTTATCATACTGCGCAATGCGATCCAGATATCCCTGCGTCAGTTCTACTGCGGAAATTTCTTTTTGATCCAGCATGCTGCGCAGCTTTTCTATGGTAAATTGCGTATAGTCCATATTGCATTCTGCCCGTTTGTACGGGCACCTCCTTTATTTTTGAAATTTGCCGTTTTATTCTACAACCTTCGGCACAACGAAACAATTTTCGTCATTGACTGCATTTTGCAGAATCTTTTCAGTAGGAAAGCTTTCCTGATGGATGTCTTCCCGCAGGTCATTCAAATAGATATTTTTATTGTCAGCCATTGCATCATATGTCACATCGATTTCCTTTACTGTGTCCATGATTGCAATGATGTCTGTCATTTCTGCTGCCATTTTTTCCATTTCCTCTGGTGTGAACGTGAGCTTTCCCAGTTCTGCCAGGTATGAAATCATTTGCAAATCCAAAATCAAACCCTCATTTCTGTATTTCTTTTCCCGGACGAAAGCCATCCGGAATGAATCATGCCCATATAAAACAGACATTCTATGATCTGTTCTATTATAACACAATCACTATTCTTTTGCAAGGTTTTTCTTTGACAGAAGCATAAAATTACCGAAATTCGAAAAAATATCAGGTTATATCTTGATTTTTTCCGGAATTTCCAGTATAATAGAAAAGAATACTGCATAGGTTGGGAGGATTCATATGTTGACTTTTTCAAAAATGCATGGAATCGGCAACGATTATATTTACATCAACTGCTTTCAGGAAAAGGTTTCTGATCCTGAAAAACTGTCTGTTTTTTTAAGTGATGTACGTTTTGGCGTCGGCTCTGACGGATTGGTTTTGATTTTGCCTTCAGATAAGGCGGATTTCCGGATGCGCATTTTTAACGCAGATGGTTCAGAGGCGATGATGTGCGGAAATGCAACACGCTGCATCGGAAAATATGTCTATGATATGGGCATGACTACAAAAACGGAAATTTCTCTGGAAACCAATTCCGGAATCAAGTACCTGACATTATACCCAGGCGCAGACGGAAAAATCGAAAGCGTAAAAGTAGATATGGGAAAGGCAATTCTGGTTCCGAAGGAAATACCGGTAGATTCCCCGTTAGACCGCTTTATTGCACAGCCAGTAACAGTGGATGGCACAGAGTATGCTATGACCTGTGTTTCTATGGGAAATCCCCATGCTGTTGTTTTCCTGCCGGAGATTGATTCTCTGGATCTGGAAAAAATCGGGCCCTCTTTTGAGCATCATCCGCTGTTCCCGGATCGCGTGAATACAGAATTTGTTCGCGTGATTGATGCACACACACTGCAAATGCGGGTGTGGGAACGAGGAAGCGGAGAGACATTTGCCTGTGGTACCGGTACTTGTGCTACTGTGGTAGCAGCTGTTTTAAACGGTTACTGCCAAAAAGAAGAAGAAATTCTGGTGCATTTGCGCGGTGGTGATTTGCGTATTATCTATCATGAGGATGATACTGTCACCATGATTGGCCCTGCCACCTATGTCTTTGAAGGAAAAATGGAATATCCGAAGCTTTAAAGTATAGACAGAATCTGTTTTTATTAGTGACTATAAGCAGATTCTTTGGAATAAATACGGATGTTTTGGGTTTATAATTAATGCAAAAAACAGAAAGGGAGATTTATCATGCCAACAATTAATGAGAATTTTTTGAAGCTGGAAAAGAATTACCTGTTTATCAATATCGCAAAGAAAGTAAATGCTTTTCTGGCAGAAAATCCGGATGCACCGCTGATTCGTATGGGCATTGGTGATGTTACGCTTCCGATCGCACCGGTTTGCGTAGAAGCTATGAAAAAAGGTGCCGACGAAATGGGCGTAAAAGAAACATTCAGAGGCTATGAGGACAGTGGTTCTGGATATGATTTCTTGAAGAAGGCAATTGCCGGATACTATGCAAAATACGGTGTATCACTGGAACTGGATGAAATTCGCGTAAATGATGGTGCAAAGAGTGACTGCGGAAATATCGTAGACATTTTCGGCGATGACAATATTGTTTTGATTACAGATCCGGCTTATCCGGTTTATGTAGATTCCAATAAGATGAACGGCAGAACAATCATCTATGCAGATTCCAATGAAGAGAACGGTTTTGCAGCAATGCCGGATCCGTCTGTTCATGCAGACCTGATTTACCTCTGTTCTCCGAATAATCCGACTGGTTCTGCTTATACAAGAGAACAACTGAAAGAATGGATTGCCTATGCCAAGGAAAATAAAGCAATCATCATTTATGATGCAGCATATGAGGCATTTATCACGGATCCGGCAGTTCCGCACAGCATTTATGAAGTAGAAGGTGCAAAGGAATGTGCTATTGAAATGTGCTCTCTGTCAAAGACAGCAGGCTTTACCGGTATGCGCTGCGGCTATACCGTTATTCCGACTGCACTCCATGTAATTGCTTCTGACGGAACAGATGTAAGCATTGCACAGATCTGGGGCAGACGGCAGGGAAGCAAGTTTAACGGTGTTTCTTATCCGGTACAGTGCGCAGCAGCAGCAGTGTTCACAGAAGAAGGCTTAAAGCAGATTCATGAAAACATTGCATATTATCAGGAGAATGCTGCGATCATTGCAAAAACAATGGAGGAACTGGGCATTCAGTATACCGGCGGAAAGAACTCTCCGTACATCTGGCTCAAGTGCCCGAACGGTATGTCCAGCTGGGAATTTTTCGACTATCTGCTGCATGAAATCGCAGTGGTTGGTACACCGGGTGAAGGCTTCGGAAAAAATGGCGAAGGCTGGTTCCGTCTGACGGCATTTGGCGACAGAGAAAAGACAAAAGAAGCAATGCAGCGGATGAAAAAGCTGCTTTCCAAGTAACAATAAAACAATAATAATTGGAGGATTTGATTGAGATGCGTGCTGTAATTACTGTAATTGGTAAGGATAATGTAGGAATTTTGCATAAGGTAAGCGGTGTTTGTGCTAAGTATGAGGCAAATGTTCTGGAAGTTACACAGAGCGTGTTGCAGGATATGTTTGCAATGATTATGATGGTGGATATCACTGGGATGACCACTGATTTCACACAGCTGAGCGATGAGCTGGGTGAACTGGGAAAAACATTGGGACTTTCCATTCATACTATGCATGAAGATATTTTCAATGCAATGCACCGTATTTAAAAGCAGGAGAAGAGTGAATTATGAATAGTACTATGTTTAATGCAGGAGATATCCTGGAAACGATTCGAATGATTCAGGATGAGTGCCTGGACATTCGTACAACTACAATGGGTATTTCTTTGCTGGACTGTATTGATCCGGATATCAACAAGGCCTGTGACAAGGTCTATGACAAGATTACAAGAAAAGCAGAAAAGCTGGTGGAAACCGGCGAAAAAATTGAAAAGGAATACGGCATTCCGATCATCAACAAGCGAATTGCAGTAACCCCGATTGCAATGCTGGCTGCTGCTTGCCCGAAAGAAAATCCGGTGAAATTCGCAATGGCGCTGCAGCGTGCAGCAGAAACCTGTGGTGTCAATTTCGTAGGCGGATATTCTGCACTGGTACATAAGGGCTTCAGCGCAGGTGACCTGGAGCTGATCCGTTCCATTCCAGAGGCGCTGGATGTTACCACGAGACTATGCTCTTCTGTAAATGTTGGCTCTACCAGAAGCGGAATCAATATGGATGCCGTTCGGCTCATGGGTGAAATTGTACTGGAATCGGCAAAGCTGACCTCAGATCGTCAGTGCGTTGGCCCGTCCAAGCTGGTTGTATTCTGCAATGCGCCGGAGGATAATCCGTTTATGGCCGGAGCATTCCATGGTGTGGGTGAACCGGATTGCGTTATCAATGTAGGTGTATCCGGACCGGGCGTTGTTCGCTCTACAATTTCCAAGTACCCAGATGCTTCTATTGATCAGATTGCAGATATCATTAAGAAAACTGCTTTCAAAATCACCCGTATGGGTCAGCTGGTTGGCGCAAAGGCATCACAGATGCTGGACGTTCCGTTCGGTATTGTAGACTTGTCGCTGGCACCGACTCCGGCTGTAGGGGACAGTGTTGCACATATTCTGGAAGCTATGGGACTGGAAGTATGCGGCACACATGGTACCACTGCTGCGCTTGCACTGCTGAATGATGCTGTAAAGAAGGGCGGCGTTATGGCTTCTTCCAATGTCGGTGGACTCTCCGGTGCATTTATTCCGGTATCAGAAGATGCCGGCATGATTGATGCAGCGGTAGATGGTACACTGACATTAAACAAGCTGGAGGCAATGACAGCTGTATGCTCCGTTGGTCTGGATATGATTGCAATTCCAGGTGATGTAGAGCCTTCTACAATCTCGGCAATTATTGCAGATGAAATGGCAATCGGTATGGTCAACAACAAGACAACCGCAGTTCGTGTGATTCCTGCAGTGGGCTTAAAGGAAGGCGAAATGCTGGAATTTGGCGGCTTGTTCGGAAGCGCACCTGTTATGCCAGTGAGCAAGAAGTCTTCTGCGAAATTCATTGCACGTGGTGGACGCATTCCTGCACCGATGCACAGCATCAAGAACTAAGCGATGATGAAACAAACAACAGATCTTTTGATTATCGGCGGCGGTGCCTCAGGCCTCGCCGCCGCTGTTGCAGCCAGACGCTTTTTCCCGGCGGTGTCTGTATGCGTTGCGGAACAAAATCATAGAGTCGGGAAAAAAATTCTTGCCACCGGAAATGGCCGATGCAACCTGGGAAATGATGGATCTGGTACGCAAAACAATCCGTATTCCGGGACTATGTGTAAGTATATCCCGGAAATATGGAAAAATACGAAAGATAGTGTTGCATTTTTTCGAGAGATGGGGATTATCGTGCGTCATGAGGAGGATGGGCGGCTATATCCCAGCAGCAATCAGGCAGCTTCTGTTCTGGATGCATTACGTATCACCGCAGAACAAGAGGATGTTTTTCTGCATTGTGATAGTCGGGTAACCAATATAACGCCGAAGAAATCTGGATTTTCAGTGCAGATTGGAGATGAAAGTTGGACGGCAGAGGCGCTGCTTTTTTCAACTGGGGGACTTGCAGCACCAAAGACTGGTTCAGACGGCTGTGCTTTTCCGATTTTGTCCCGGCTTGGTTGCAAAATGACGCAGATGCAGCCAGCATTAGTGCCTGTAGAAACAGATCCAGGTTTACTCCGCTTTTTGAAAGGCGTGCGTGTTCCGGGGGTGGTAAAAGCTTTATCAAAATCTGAAACAGAACTGGCAGCAGAACAGGGTGAAATTCAATTTACGCCGCATGCACTTTCCGGAATTTGCGTAATGAATTTGACTGCAAAATGTGCAGAATCTGATCTGAAATGGATTGAAGTGAACCTGTTTCCCCAGGATACGGGGGAACAAATGGAAGCTATTTTGTGGGAATTGTACGCGGTGCGCGCACAATGGAAATTAGAAGATTGGCTGACTGGCCTTCTTCCCAAAAAGGCAGGAATGCAGCTGCTGCGTTCCTGTGGGATTTTGCTTCCATTTGATGCACCGGTTTATCGGGTCAATGCAGAGGAGCTGAAAAATCTGGCTTATTTGTGTCAGCATTGGCGCTTTCCTGTGTGGGGGAGAGGAACCTGGAATGAAGCACAGGTAACTGCCGGCGGTATTTCAGTTCAATCAGTGAAACGAGATTTACAGGCGTCTTTTTGCCCGGGCATTTTCTTTGCTGGTGAAATTTTAGATGTTCATGGCATTTGCGGCGGCTTTAACCTGGATTGGGCCTGGCGTTCCGGCCAATATGCCGGAAAAAATGCAGCTTCCTGGATCCTGCAAAAAAGAATAGGAGGATAAACACAATGCTGAAATTGATGAATCTTTCTGTTCCCCTAGGAACGGATAAAGAACAATTATATCAAATTGTTGCAAAAAAGCTGCATATTTCGTCAAGTGAAATCCAGTCCTGTACTTTGCTGAAAAAGTCGCTGGATGCGAGAAAAAAGCCGCATATCACAGAAGTTCTGACAGTAGCGTTAGAATTGAAGCATGAAAAAGAAGTACAAAATCGATGGAAAAACGATCGCAATATACAGCCATATCTTCCGTTTCACTATCAGATTCCCCAAAAGCAGTTGAATGAAAGTGCAAGGCCGGTTATTGTTGGATTTGGGCCGGCCGGCATGTTTTCTGCCTATTATCTGGCTAAGGCTGGATTGCGCCCAATTGTGCTGGAACGCGGTGCGTGTGTAGAAGAAAGGCAGAGAGATGTTGCACTGTTTCGTGAAACAGGTGTGCTGAATCCATCCAGTAATATACAGTTTGGGGAGGGCGGCGCAGGTACATTTTCTGATGGAAAATTGACCACCGGGATTAAAGATCCGCGAATTCGATTTGTATTGGAGACTTTTACGAAGCATGGTGCACCGAAAGAAATATTGTACCTTTCCAAGCCGCATATCGGAACAGATCGTTTGGTGGATGTTGTTCGGAATATGCGTATGGAAATTCAAAAAGAGGGCGGTGAAATACGCTTTCATTCCTGCCTGAAAGAAATCTATCAGAAGCAAGGGAAATTAACTGGTGTTGCCTATACGCAAAATGGAAAAACGTATGAAATCGCGGCTTCTCAGTGTATTTTAGCAGTAGGGCACAGCGCACGGGATGTTTTTTCCACTCTATATGAAGATGGTATTCAGCTAATTCAAAAAAGTTTTGCAGTTGGGGTTCGAATTGAACATCCACAGGAAGTAATTGATCGTGCCATGTATGGCCGTCCGGCCGAGCCGCCGTTGCTTCCGGCAGCAGATTATAAGCTGGTGGTACATCTTCCAAATGGTCATAGTATGTACACATTTTGTATGTGTCCCGGGGGAGAGGTTGTTGCTGCTTCCTCTGAAAAAGATCACCTTGTTGTAAATGGCATGAGTTATTATGCCAGAGATGGAAAAAATGCAAATAGCGCGCTTTTGGTGGGCGTTGCGCCGTCTGACTTGAAGGGTGAACATCCACTTACTGGGATGTATTTTCAGGAAGAAATAGAGAAAAAGGCATTTCTTGCCGGAGGCGGAACATTTGCAGCTCCAGTTTGTACAGTGCGCGATTTTCTGGCAGGAGCAACACCGGAATCACTTGGTTCAGTAGAACCTTCATACCGGCCGGGTGTTTATTTAGCATCACCAGACGTATATTTACCGCAATTTGTGACGGAAACGCTTCGGCTTGGAATACCGCAAATGGATCGAAAAATTCATGGATTTGCAATGCCGGACGCTGTACTGACAGGCGTTGAAAGCAGGAGTTCTTCGCCAGTTCGTATTGTGCGGCGTGCAGAAAACTGTGAATCTGTTTCTTTGCAGGGATTGTTTCCTTGCGGAGAAGGTGCCGGCTACGCTGGTGGAATCACGTCTGCGGCAGTAGATGGATTGCGTTGCGCAGAGTGTGTCGCACAGAATTATCAAAATTAAGCTAGAGTAGTACTGGGTGAGAGTAAAATAAAATCTTTTCTCATTAGTAGCAAAGCCACTTTCCTAAAGGAAAGTGGCTTTTTGTGTTTGTGTTATTGATTGTTATTTAAAAAATCTTCCAGCTGCTTTAATCCATCTGTATTGTTGTAGACAGATAACAGTGTATATCCTGCGTTTGTTTTACAAGTGCAAAGATTTATAGAATTGTAAGCGATTAATTTGTACAAAGTGATATGATGAACTTTATGCTGATAGATTGTCAAGCCAAGTGCAATTTGATGCTGTAGACTGCTTGGAACTTTGTCTGGCTCTGGAACGGTTCCAGGCGTTCAAACAATTCTCCGCAGATGTTCGAAGAATTTTGTTACATGATTTTGAAACTTTTCCTCATGAAAAATCTTGCACTTGAAGAAATTCAGAAAATGTGGTATAATTGCGTTAGATTGCTGGGTGAGAGCAAAAATGAAAACTTTTCTAATTACACCAAATACAAATTTGTAACTGCTTAACAGTAAAGCCACTTCCTTTAGGGGAGTGGCTTTTTTGTGTTATTGATTGTTATTTAAAAATTCTTCCAGTTGCTTTAATCCGTCTGCATTGTTGTAGACGGATAATAGCGTATATCCTGCGTTTGTCACAGATGTATTTACAAATGCATCTCGTTCTTTTCTGTCTGATTTCTGATGTGTCCCGTCTTGCAATTCGATCAATGCAATTACCTTCATATCATCTGTAGCAATTGCAAAATCAATGTGTTTTGATTTTATACGGTTAAATGCTGCATACCATTCTTTTTGATTCTTGTTTACTGCTGGTTCTATAAGATCGGCCAGTCTGATTTTGCATAATATTCTTAGATTTTTTTCTTGTACAATGGGCTTGATCTTCTGGTAGAAGCTATATTCATTTTTGGTCAGCAAGTATTTCTTCTTATATTCTGTTGGTTTAGCTTGATTTTGCTGGCCAAATTTCATAGCGACTGCTGCAAATATGATAATGATAATGACAATTACAATAATAGATATCAGGATGATGTATTTCATGATTTTACCCCTTTTGTTCCAATGAGCCAATCTGCTGATACTTCGTAGAAGTCAGCTAATTTTCCTAAAGTTTCTATGTCTGGTTGAGTTCTTCCAATTTCATAGCTTGCAATTGTGCTTTTGCTGATCATTAAAATTTCTGCTACCTGCCTTTGTGTATATCCAGCATCTTTTCTTGCTTGTGCAAGTTTTTGTGCAAATGTTTCTACGTACATTTTTTTACTTCCTTTTTGGTTTTTTATTACTATCCATTATATCATTTTGTACAAATTTATCGCCTACAATTTGTAAATTTTCATACTTGCAAAATGTAGGCTATTATGATATAATGTAGGCATGAAGTTTACATATTGTGGGCTTTATGCTTTAATTATTTTTAAGGAGGTATATTTATGAAATGTGTAGTTTTAACATCAGGTTCTTTCAATCAGTTAAACAAACAGACAAATCAATATGAACGTGTTGATTACAGCCACTTGATTTTCCAGCGGCCGAATAAAGAAAATCCGGCAGTAATGGAACTTGCAGTTCAGACTGTAAGAAATACGCGGTTTCAGCCTGGAGTGATGCTTGATGTACAATGTGATCTTCATGGCGCAATTGTTTCCATTCAGCAGCTTGGCCTTTCTGAATCTTACGGAATGTTGCAAGCTGAAATTGTGTCATGAGTCCGGAAGAACTGCAAGCCGTGCAATGGATACTTGCGGCAATCTTTATTTTAATTGGTACTTGCGTAGGCTGTTTCTTTTGGGGGTGGTTTAAATGACGATTGACTTTGCAGGACTTTTTGGTGAATGTTTCTCTTTGGGCTTTGGAATCACGTCATTTGCTGCTATCATAGGGATGGGCATACGTGGTATAAAATCTATTTTCAAATCCTGTGCAGATGTGCACGGGGAATTTTAAAAGGAGGGTATTTGTTATGTTTAACAAGGTCAAATCATTCGTGAATCGGCATAAGACAGGCGTTAAATACACTTGTACTACGGCTGTTGTTACTGGTATGACGGCGCTTGCTCCGGTTATTGTTTTTGCTGAAGAGCCTGGCGCAGCTGCTTCGCCTGACGTTCGAACACAGTTGAAGTCAAGTGCAACATCTGTTGCAGGTGATATCATGGGTACTATTACTGACGTTCTTCCAATTGTGCTTCCGATTATGGGCGCAATGCTGGTTGTTGGTATTGGTATTGCTGTCGTTAAGAAGGTAACCAAAAAGTCAAGTTCCGGCTAATATTTTTATCTGATCTATACTTTTTGCGGCGGAAGGTGGGTACTTTCCGCCGTTTTTGTTTTTGGGGGTGTTTTGATGCATTCTAAAAAAATTACTGTTCGTTTTGCATCTGCGATTTCTGCGGCTGTAATTGGCTTCACATCAACGGCAATATCTTTTTTTGATTGTCCTGTATATGCTGCATATGGCGGTGCTGCATGGGGTGAGTTTTTCGGTTTCTATTCTCTTCTTGAGGGCTTCGGCTTTGGCCAGGATAATACGGATTTTATAAATTCTGTTGATAACTGGATTGATAGTTTACAGCCGGAAGAGAAGCCGCGCGAAGATTATGACGGCGAGTGGATGACGGATGCGCAGTACTGGCAGCAGTGCCAGTATGACAAGTTCACAGGCTGGCTTGATAATTTAATTGGTAGTTGGTCAGAAAGTTATGATGCTGTCGGGGATGTTGGCTCGGGTGGTGCTATTTCTATTCCTTTTACTGGTAATTTTTATACTGCGGATGGATTGGCTTCTATTGGTGATAATTTTACATATGATTTTGGACATGATTATATTTGGAAATCATCATCTGTTGATCTTGATCATCCTTTAGTGCTTGCGCTTGTTAATGATGATCTGTATCTTTTTGGTTATTATTCCGACATGAAATATATTAACCTTTCTTTTTCTACGAATGTTCGTTACCGTCAGAAATCTTCTTTGGGTTTTTGTTATATTGATATATCTGGTAAATATACGCATTCTCCTTTATTTTTTGCACCATCTAATTTTCCGCTTCTTTCCGGTTTTGATGGTTATTATCATTTGTCATGGGATGAATTTTCTTCAATCATTGAATTTTTTACTTTAAAATCCAATTTTAAATCTGTTGATGAGGTTTGTAATTTTTTAAATGCCAATGAAATTGATTGGCAACCCGGAAAGACTGGTTCTGATGGTTTTATAGGCCCTGTGTATACATATCCAGCAGCGCAGGAACTCGCACGGCAGAATAAAACGTCAACAGGGATTCGGCTTGACGTAAAAACGGCTGATGGTGCGCCTGATGTAAAGGCGGCTCTCGATGGTGCCGGAGTTAGTACGGTTGACGAATTGGCCGCATCTGTCGCAGCTGGTGACGTTGCTATGCAGGATGTATTTACAGATGCTAAAGTTACGCCATATGTTGTTGCAGATACTACAACAGGTGTTGTTGTTACAGATTTAGGAGTTGCAGCAGATGCAGCTGGTGTGAAGCCTGTTGCGTTAACCAAAGAATTAACCGTTCCGGCTGATCTGACTGCTGCTGCTACTTATGCGATACAAGGTAAGACATGGGATCCAGATATGGCGAAATATCGGCTTCCGTTGTTTCAATATTTTCCGTTTTGTTTGCCTTGGGATATTTATCAGGTATTGAATTCTTTTGCGGCTGATCCTGTAGCACCACAAATAGAAATTCCAATTGGGAAATTTTTTGCGAATAAAAAATCTTTTGACGGGTCAGCGGTTGCGAATTATACGGAAACGCTTGATCTTGGTGATGAAAAATTCTCTAAATGGTTTTCCGCTTTGCGTTTGCTGGAATCTGCCGGGATTATTATTGGTCTTGTCTTGATTTCTGTGCATTTGATTCACGGGGGGCGTTAATATGGATTCTATTATTGATTGGATGGATTCCCTTGTAGAAAAATTTTGGGATAAGATTTTAAATTTTCTTCCCGGTGATCCTTTCACAGAGTATATTTATCAGTTAAAATACGGTACTATTTCGCAATATTTAGGATATATCAATTATTTTTTTCCTGTAAAATTTCTTTTGTATTCTTTTGGGGCTTTTCTTTCTTGTCTGGCGCTTTATTATACAACTTCTGTTGTTTTGCGTTGGATTAAAGCGATTGATTAAAGGTGGTTTGTTTATGATTAGTGTATACACAGGATTTCCTGGAAGTGGCAAGAGCCTGCATGCGGTCAGTCTGATCTACGCACATGTAAAGGGCAAAGCCTATGTTTGTAGTAATATCATGTTAGACGGTTACAAGGACAACCCTTATTATATCTACCATGATTTTAATTGGTTTCTGGACGTTGACAATGTAAAACGCCTTGCGGAACAGCATTTGACAGACAAAATTCAGTTGTTGTTTGTGATCGACGAAGCGCAAGTTCTGTTTGATTCCCGGAACTGGTCGGAGAAAGGCCGGATGGATTGGAACATTTTTTTCAGTATGCATCGACATTACAAGACTAACTTTGTGCTGATCACTCAATCTTACTCCAATCTTGATCGCAGAATTAGGGCAAATATTGAGTACCAGCATCAACACGTTAATATTAAAAATGCCACTCACACTACGCATATGCTTCTGGGTTGGCTGCCTGATTTTATGTTCTGTTCAAATCAATTTTACGCGAACGGAAAAGAACGTATTGCAACGCACTGGATTTTTTGCCGCAAAAAATATACCCGGCTGTATAACACGTTTGACCGTGACGGGCTGACGGTGTCGGGAACTGTGCCCGATAGTGGCACAGTGACCGACACCGCCAACCAGGCACGGAACAAACGTATTAAATAACAGGGGGTGTTTTTATGGCGGAAAAGTCCGGAGATTATTGGAAAATCGCAGCTGCTGTTTATCGTGATTGGCGCAGCGGAAAGAAAATGCTATCAGATATGACTGATGGTGATTTGCAAATGTTTGATGATTATTTGCATGTTGTTTTGGTCGGGCGAGAGTTCCGGCGTTTGGAACTGGAGATGCAGCCTTCCCGGCGTGCTCCCGGTCGACTGCGCAGAGTTCTTCTTTTTATTCCGGTTGCATTCTTCGTTCTGTTCTTGCTTTCCGGCTTGCACCGATGAAAACGCCACGGGGACAGGCTAGCAGCTGTCAACGGTAAAAACTCTTAAGAGTTTTTCTGTTGGCTGGTGCGGCAGCTTGTAGGATGGCAGGAACGGGCGGAACATGGCAGGGTAGAGGCGGTCAGAGGGGCGGCGAAGCCGTCCCCTTACTTGACTATATCCTCATAAAGCGGTACTTTTGCATTTCAGGGGGTGAAATCTGTGGATACAAGGTCAGCGTATCAGAAGACACAGGGGCATCTATACAGCACAAACAAGTTGATCATTTCGGAGTATACAGACGGGGTACACATGAAATACAAGCTGGTATATATGCCGACTCTCCGGAATGCTGGTGTAGAAGAACCGGAGATGCTGCCGGGGGATGTCATAGATACGGCCGGGGATGTAGTGGAATCAGATGCGGAAGGCAATATCTGCAAGCTGGCGAAAAATGTATACCGGGCAAGGTCTACCATTTATGAGCTTGCTTACTGTAATTCCTGGGATTGGTTCTTTACAGGTACAATTGACGCACAAAAACAAGATCGTGCTGATCTTGACGGTTACAGAAAAAAGCTTTCGCAGATGATTCGAAATTACAATCGACTAAAGAATACAAGTATTAAGTATCTGATTGTGCCGGAATTGCATAATGACCGTGAGAACTGGCACGTACACGGATTTTTGCAAGGGCTGCCGGTGGAACATCTGCACCGGTTTGTACTTGGTGATCAGATGTCGGCATACATAGCGAAAAAGGTGCGCAAAGGGCAAGCGGTTTACAGCTGGGAAAAATATCAGAAGGTTTTCGGCTGGTGCGATCTTGAACCCATCGCGAGTCATGACGGAGCATGTAAGTATGTAACAAAGTACATCAGCAAAGCCCTTGAAAAGTCTGTTTCTGATCTGGGCAAGCATATGTTTTATGCTTCACAAGGTCTGAATCGCCGTACAAGGGTTTTACTGGACGATTGCAAACCGGAGATGCTCGACTGGTTGAAAGATCATCCACAGGCGTACAAAGGAGATTATACGGTTTGCTTGTGGCTGGATAGTCTGGACGATATCCAGCAATATTTGTAGGTGTATACATGAGACAAAAAGAAATTGAGATTCTGAGTTTGCAGCTCACGGCGATGCAATACTAGCTAATTTAGATGCCAAAAAAATTTATGAGGTGGTTTGTTATGAATGTTATTTGCTGGAAATGCTCTATTTGTCATCATTTAGATAATTGTTTTTATGTCCTTTTTTGTAACCCTAATGGTCATTGCTCTGATTACTTGATTGGTGATCCTGATGGCTGTGATCTTAACATTTGTTCTTCCTTTGAATCTGATTCTTCATCTTGTCCAAAAGATTGGCTTGATGATGCCAAAAAATATGTTCCTGTTGATTTTGAAGATGAGACAAAAAGAAATTGACCTGTTATATCAATACCTGTGGAATCAGTTTACATATCTTGAACAAGATGTGCAGCAGCTGCAACAGAATGTGCGGTACCGTCGTATTGATGCTGTAGACTGCTTGGAACTTTGTCTGGCTCTGGAACGGTTCCAGGCGTTCAAACAATTCTCCGCAGATGTACGGAGAATTTTGTTACATGATCATGAAACTTTTCCGCGTGAAAATTCCTGCACTTGAAAAAAATCGAAAAATGTGGTATAATTGCGTTAGATTGCTGGGTGAGAGCAAAAATGAAAACTTTTCTAATTACACCAAATACAAATTTGGTGTAATTAGAAGTATGACTCATCCGGGGAAGGGGTAAATATGGAAATTGATCGTACGCAGTGCCCTGACTTTTTTCTGGATTATATTTTATATATTACAGTGACAAAATCACTTTCCAGCCGCACTGTTCAGGAATACTATTTAGATATCCGCATGTTTCTCAAATATCTGCGCATGATGCGGGATTCACAGTATCAGAATACTGATAATTTGCATGAAATTCCAATCAAGGATATGCAGATATCGGAGCTAGAATCTGTAACGCTCCAGGATTTGTATAATTATCTCTATTATGTTACAGAAGAACGTGAAAATCATGATCGCGCCCGTGGACGCAAGGTTTCGGCGCTGCGCAGCTTCTTTGGGTATCTTTGCCATCATCAGAATCTCATTTCCCATGATCCTACGGAGCGCCTGGAACTCCCATCGCCAAAAAAAACACTGCCGCGGTATCTGACATTGGAAGAAAGTCAACATTTGCTGCAATCCTTAGATACTGCATATCCAGAACGGGATTATTGCATTTTAACAATTTTCTTGAATTGCGGTGTAAGATTGAGCGAGTTAGTTGGTCTTAACTTATCGGATATCAATTTTAAGGAAGCAAAAATGCGTGTTTTAGGCAAAGGAAGCAAAGAACGTATGGTATATTTAAATGATGCCTGTATCTCTGCCCTAAATGCCTATTTGCAAGTACGGGAATTACCGGAAGGTTCCGCAGAAGATGCCGTTTTTCTGAGCAAGCGACATACCAGAATCAGCAAACGACGCGTGCAGCAGATTGTGGAAATAGCGCTGAATCAGGCTGATTTAGGCGGTCAGGGATATTCTACGCATAAATTGCGTCATACGGCAGCTACGCTTATGTACCAATATGGAAATGTAGATGCGTTAACGTTGAAGGAAGTATTGGGGCACGCCAGCACTTCAACAACTGAGATCTATACCCATTTGTCCAATCAAATCTTAAAAAATGCAACAGACAGCTCTCCCCTAGCGCATTTTGAAAAGAAAAAACAAGAGGGGGAGAAGGAAAAGCAAGGGGAATAGAACTCCCCTGCCGTTTTTTATATGCAAAAAGCACAGAACCTTTAAGAATGTTCTGTGCTTTTCATTTTTATTCTGTATCCCAGGAATATTGTGTCAGATTTCCTTCTGTAGATAAATCTGGATAGTTCCATTGCCGCAGCACCTCATAGGCTGCGATAGCAACAGAATTGGACAAATTCAGGCTGCGCAGGGTTTGACGCATAGGAATTCGCACACAGGTGTCAGGATGCTGAAATAACAGGTCTTCCGGGAGACCCTTGTCTTCCCTTCCGAATATCAAATAGATGGGTTGATCCGGCGGATAAGAAACATTACTATGAATATGCCGCCCCTTCGTTGTAAAAAAGTAGAAAAGCCCCTGCTGATTTTGATTGGAAAAATCAGCAAAATTATTGTAATATGAGATATCCAGTTTGTCCCAATAATCCAGACCGGCACGTTTCAAATGTTTATCTGTTACCGTGAATCCCATTGGCTGAATCAAGTGTAATTTTGCGCCTGTAACAGCACAGGTGCGGGAAATATTTCCGGTATTTTGTGGAATTTGCGGCTCTACTAAGACAATATGCAATTGTGGTTTCAAAGGAAAAATCCTCTCCTTTCTTTTCCAGGGATGGAAATAATCCGCAGGGATAGATTTGCGTTTTTCTCCTATACTATAGTTGCAGCAGGAACCCGTAAGTTTGCGGCTGTGCAGAAAGGAGGCAGATGTTTCATGACAATCAAATCTGTTGTGCGCGGCGTTACCGTTGGTGCTACAGTAGGAACTGTTTGTTATATGATGTCAAAGGCAACTTCCAGACAGAAACATGATATCAAGAAGAATGCAGGAAAAGCGGTAAAGGCAGCTGGGTGTGTACTGGATGATATCACTTCTCTGATGTGGTAAGCTGATTTTTTCGAAAGCCCAGATAGCTTTCCAGAATGATCGTTGCAGCAACAGCATCTACAACTGCTTTTCTTTTTTTGCCCCTGGTATTGGTAACATTGAGATAAGCATGGGCAGATACCGTTGTACAGCGTTCATCCCAGAGTTCAACCGGAACTCCAGTCAATTCTTTTAGACCTTCCGCAAAGAGCCGACACCGTTCGGCTCTTTCGCCTATTGTGCCGTTCATGTTTTTGGGATAGCCCACTACCAGCATTTCAGCACGATGCTCTTTTGCAGCATCTGCAACCTTTTTCATACATAACGCAAAGTCGCGCTCTGTAATAACACCTGCCGGTGAAGCCAGAAGCTCAGATTTGTCGCAAACAGCAAGCCCGGTTCGGGTGTCTCCAAAATCTACACCTAAAATAATCATAGCAGAAAACTCCTTACCACGGCTGTACAGTACCGATAATTTCCTGTACCGATGCAATATGATGTGCATCCAGCCAAGCATTCATTTCATCGATAATGCGGATCGGCGCATATGGGTCTGTGAAAATAGCTGCACCAACCTGTACGGCACTGGCACCTGCCATCATCATTTCAATTGCATCTGCACCACTGGAAACACCACCCATTCCAATAACGGGAATGGAAACTGCATTTGCGGTTTGCCAAACCATTCGTACAGCCAACGGGAATACAGCAGGGCCGGACATGCCGCCTACATTGTTTCGAAGGATTGGCCGCCGGGTTTCAATCTGAATCCGCATGCCAAGAAGTGTGTTGATCAGAGAAACTGCATCTGCACCGGCAGATTCAACAGCCTTTGCGATATCAGTAATGCTGGTAACATTGGGAGACAGTTTGACGATCAACGGCTTGCTGGTGGCTTTTCGAACAGCTGCGGTAATCGTCTCTGCACTGTCGCAATGAACGCCAAATGCAGCACCGCCTTTTTTTACATTCGGGCAGGAAATATTCAGCTCAATCATGTGTACGTCAGTTGCATCAAGTTTTTCTGCAATAGAAACACACTCTTCAATAGTAGAACCTGCAATGTTTGCCAGGATGACGGTATCCTTTGTCAAAAGATTTGGCAGCTCTCGCTCCAGAAATGCATCGATTCCTGGATTTTGCAGACCAACAGAGTTGATCATGCCGCTGGGCGTTTCTGCAATACGGGGAGCCGGATTGCCTGGACGCGGCTGTCCTGTGGTTCCTTTTGTTGCAATGCCGCCCAGCTTGGACAGCGGAAACAGCTGCTCATATTCTCTGCCGTATCCGAAAACGCCGGATGCCGGGATGATCGGATTCTTAAATGCAACGCCGGCGACATCTACTACTAAATTTGCCATTACCAAACAACCTCCTCTGCACGGAATACCGGGCCATCTTTGCAGACGTGTCCCATTACAGATTTTCCTTCTCGTTCCAGCTGGCAGGCGCATACAAGGCATGCACCAATTCCGCAGCCCATGCGTTCTTCCATGGAAACTTCACAGGCAACGCCAGCCTTTTTTGCTGCTGCTGCAACAAATTTCAACATCGGTCGCGGGCCGCAGGCGTAAACTATTTCTGTTTCTCCGACAGAAAGGATTTCCTTCAGCGGCTCTGTTACCAGTGCGTGGCGGCCGGCAGAGCCATCATCTGTGCAGAGAATGGTTTCTGCGCCGGTCATCTGGAAATCTTGCTGCAATGTAACAATAGAAGCATTCCGATAACCGCAGATTGCAGTTGCACGGCTACCATATTCCTGTGCCAGGGAAAGCATGGGAGGGTTTCCGATTCCGCCGCCAACCAGTACAACGTGTCTGGCTTCCGGAAGAATGGAGAAGCCGTGTCCGAGAGGGCCTAAAACATCTAAGTTCTCCCCTACACGTGTATTGGCAAGTACATCTGTTCCGGAACCTTTTACCTCGAAAACAATCGTAAGTGTGCCGGCTTCCTTGTGAATCTCACAAATGGAAATCGGACGGCGCAGTGTGCAGCCGGCCGGAAGCAGATGAACAAACTGTCCCGGAACAGCGGCTTCTGCAATGGCACGGCAGGAAAGCACCATGCGGTAGATATTTTTTGCAAGCGCCTGCTTTTCCAAAACTGGTGCCAGCATTTGGGTATATGCCATAGTAATCAGCATCTCCTTTACAAAAAATGGCGGGCGGCAAATCCCCCCGTCCGCCACGGTTGCGTGTATGAAAAATTGGGAATGGATGATAAAGTGAAGAAATCACTTAGATTTTTGTGATATCTACCATTTCAACATCATCAATGCTGCGTCCGGATTCCAATACATTTGCCAGTGCCTTTGCAGTATCAATTGCAGTCAGGCAGCAGATGGAACGTTCTACAGATTTCCGGCGCATTTTTACGCTGTCTCTTGCCGGGAGGCGTCCCTTGGCAGAAGTGGAAATCATGTAGTGAATCTTTCCGCTTTCCAGAAGTGTAATGGTATTCGGTTCCCCATCGGAAATCTTTTTCACCAGATTGGTTGCAATCATATTGTGATTGAGTACTGCCGCAGTGCCGCTGGTACCGTACAATTCAAATCCCATGCGAGCAAACTTGTCTGCAATTGCAATGATTTCCTGTTTATCGGTATCTCGTACAGAGATGAGTACACCGCCTTCTTTTTTCAGATCATATCCGGCTGCAATCAAGCCTTTGAGCAGTGCATCTTCCAGATTGGTTGCAATACCCAGGCACTCACCGGTTGACTTCATTTCCGGGCCAAGCATAGTGTCTACATCCTGAAGCTTTTCAAAGCTGAATACCGGTACCTTTACAGCAACATATTTGCCCTTCGGATTCAGGCCAGGCTGATAGCCAAGGCTCTTGAGGGTTTCACCCAGCATAATCTTTGTAGCAATATCAACCATAGGAATGCCGGTAACCTTGCTGATATATGGTACTGTACGAGAAGAACGAGGATTTACTTCGATTACATAAACCTCGTTGTTGTATACAACGTACTGAATGTTAATCAGACCAACGGCGTGCAGTTCCTTTGCCAGAAGTCCGGTGTAGCGTACAATGGTATCTGTCACAGACTGGCTGAGATTTTGTGCCGGGTAGATTGAGATAGAGTCACCGGAATGTACGCCGGCACGCTCTACATGCTCCATAATGCCAGGAATCAGGAAGTCTGTTCCATCGCAGATCGCATCGACTTCTACCTCTGTACCCATCATATATTTATCGATCAGGACAGGGTTTTCAATCATATGGCTGGTGATGATTGCCATATATTCTTCGATGTCCTTATCAGAATGTGCAATGATCATATTCTGTCCGCCCAGGACATAAGAAGGACGCATCAGTACCGGATAACCCAGCTCATTTGCTGCATGCAGGGCTTCTTCTGTTGTCATGACAGTCAGACCAGCAGGTCTGGGAATACCGCACTTTTCCAGAACTTCATCAAAACGTTCCCGGTCTTCTGCAGCATCAATATCATCTGCGGATGTACCCAGAATATTCACGCCCATATCTGCCAGATAACGTGTCAGCTTGATTGCAGTCTGTCCGCCAAACTGTACAACAACGCCGTAAGGATGCTCGGTATTGATGATATTTGCAACGTCCTCCTTTGTCAGCGGGTCAAAGTACAGGCGGTCGCCGGTGTCGAAGTCTGTGGAAACGGTTTCCGGATTGTTGTTGCAGATGATTGCTTCACAGCCCATCTCCTTCAGTGTCCAGACGCAGTGTACAGAACAATAGTCGAACTCAATACCCTGTCCGATTCGAATCGGGCCGGAACCGAATACAATGATTTTTTTCTTGTCGCTGTGCTGCCGCTCGATGAACTCTTTGGCTTCGTTTTCCTCATCATAGGTGGAATAGAAATAAGGTGTTTCTGCTTTAAATTCCCCTGCACAGGTATCTACCATCTTATAGACGGCGTGGCGGTGCATCGGGCACTTCTTTCCGGAAATACGCTCGATGGTTTCGTCCAGGTAACCATACTGTTTAGCAAGGAGATAGAGATCTTCGGTCAGCGGCTTTGCGGCCATTTCCCGTTCCAATTCTACCAGATTCAACAGCTTGTTCAGGAACCAGCAGTCTACCATGGTCAGTGCATGAAGTTCTTCTACGGTTTTTCCGCGCTTTAATGCTTCATACAGCTGGAATGCACGTTCATCGTCAACCACCTGCAAATGCTCCATGATTTCATCCAGAGACATTTTCTCATATTTTTTCATGTTCATGGAGTCTACACCCAGTTCTGTGGAACGAACCGCCTTCATGATTGCCTCTTCGAAGGTGGTGCCGATTGCCATAACTTCACCGGTTGCCTTCATCTGTGTGCCCAGAGTCCGCTTTGCATAAACGAATTTATCGAATGCCCACTTCGGATACTTAACAACTACATAGTCCAGCGCTGGCTCGAAGCATGCATAGGTTTTTCCGGTTACCTGGTTAATGATTTCATCCAGAGTATAGCCGATTGCGATACGTGCGGCTACCTTTGCAATCGGATAGCCGGTTGCCTTGGAAGCCAGTGCAGAAGAACGGGATACACGGGGATTTACTTCAATTACCGCATATTCCATGCTGGTCGGATGCAGTGCAAACTGGCAGTTGCAGCCGCCCTCTACCTTCAATTCGGAAATAATGTTAATTGCAGCAGTACGCAGCATCTGATATTCCTGGTCTGTCAGTGTTACAGTCGGTGCAATAACGATACTGTCACCGGTGTGTACGCCAACCGGATCGAAGTTTTCCATCGAGCAGACGGTAATTACATTTCCCTTTCGGTCACGGATGACTTCGAACTCGATTTCCTTCCAGCCGCTGATGCACTTTTCAATCAGAACTTGTGTAATCGGAGAAAGACGCAGACCGTTCTTTGTGATGTCGCGGAGCATTTCTTCGTTATCAGCAATACCGCCGCCGGTGCCGCCCAGAGTAAATGCCGGACGAACAATAACCGGATAGCCGATTATTTCCGCAAATGCAACAGCATCCTCAATAGTTTCTACGACTTTAGACGGAATGCAGGGCTGGTTAATTTTTTCCATGGTGTCTTTAAATGCCTGTCGGTCTTCTGCCTTGTGAATTGTCAGAGGATCTGCGCCCAGGAGCTTGACACCGTTTTCTTCCAGAAAGCCTTCTGCTGCCAGCTGCATGGAAAGTGTCAGACCAGTCTGGCCACCCATAGTGGACAGCAAGCTGTCCGGCTTTTCAATCTGAATAATCCGTTTTACAACGTCCAATGTCAGCGGTTCAATATAAACCTTATCTGCCATTGCCTTGTCTGTCATAATGGTTGCAGGATTTGAGTTGATCAGAACGACTTCAAGTCCTTCCTGCTTCAGTGCACGGCAGGCCTGTGTGCCTGCATAGTCAAATTCAGCAGCCTGTCCGATGATAATCGGGCCGTACA
>JABLTO010019049.1_pt1 | contig 47444 bp, 38 predicted proteins | sample 7160091 | NCBI WGS metagenome assembly JABLTO01 (sample SAMN14651225, study PRJNA627086) | human gut metagenome | isolation source: feces | host: Homo sapiens
CTTCAGGAAAAAGAAAAAGAACAGGACAGAGATCTGATGAATCTGCCGGTTCTGGTTGTGGATGATGATAGGACATGCTGTGAAAGTACAGTTGCCACACTGAAGGAAATCGGTATTATGGGTGAATGGGTTCTCTCTGGCAGGGAAGCCGTTGAGTGCTGTTATGCACGTCATGAGTTGAAAGATGATTACTTTGCTGTTATTTTAGACTGGAAGATGCCGGAAATGGATGGCATAGAAACTGCCAGACAGATCAGAAAACGGATAGGTAAAGAGATCACCATCATTGTACTGACGTCTTATGAATTTAGCGAGATCGAAGAAGAAGCAAAGGCTGCAGGCATAGATGCTTTTATTGCAAAACCGCTGTTTCGTTCTCGTCTGACGGCTACACTGCGGCAGTTTACTTCAGAAAGAAAAGAAAAAACAGCAAGAAATTATTTGGAGAAGCTGTCAAAATCAGACTACACGGGAAAAAGGATTCTGTTGGTCGAGGATAATGAATTAAACAGAGAAATTGCTGTTGAAATTTTGCAGATGACAGGTGCAGAAGTGGAAACAGCAGAAAATGGGAAAATTGCAGTTGAGAAAGTGGAAGCTTCTCCGAAAAGTTCGTATGATCTTATTTTTATGGATATTCAAATGCCTGTCATGAATGGCTATGAGGCAACAGCAGCAATCAGGAGCCTTCCGGGTGAACAGGGAAAACTGCCTATTGTTGCCATGACCGCCAATGCTTTTGCGGAAGATGTACAGCTGGCAAAAAATACAGGCATGAATGGACATATCGCAAAACCACTGGATATGAATAAACTTAATGATGTTCTGGAAAACTGGCTGTAATTTATTCTCATGGGATGGGAAAACTAAAAAACAGTTGACACAGCCTATTGCAAAAACGTATAATGTTGAACGTAGTGTATCATACAGGGAAAGCCCTGATAGTGGAAAGAGGAGTGTTTTATGGCATTAGTAAAGAAGCCTGTTACAGGCATGAAGGATATTCAGCCGGCAGAAATGCAGATCCGTGATTATGTGATTGGGCTGATTAAGGAAACGTATAAGGGATTTGGTTTCACACCGATTGAAACACCTTGTGTTGAAAATATTGCAAACTTAAGCAATAAGCAGGGTGGTGAGAATGAGAAGCTTATCTTTAAGATCTTAAAGCGTGGTGAGAAGTTAAACTTAGAAACAGCACAGACAGAAGCAGATTTGGTAGATAGTGGTCTTCGCTATGACCTGACTGTTCCGTTGTCAAGATATTATTCCAATAATGCAGCAAATCTGCCAAAGCCGTTTAAGGCATTGCAGATCGGACCGGTATGGAGAGCTGACCGTCCGCAGAAGGGTCGTTTCAGACAGTTCTATCAGTGTGATATTGATATTCTTGGAGATCCGACAAATCTTGCAGAGATCGAGCTGATTTTGGCAACAACTACACTTCTTGGAAAGGTTGGCTTTAAGGGATTTACCGTACATATCAATGACCGCCGTATTTTAAAGGGCATGGCAAAGTACAGCGGCTTTGATGAAGCACAGTATGATGAAGTCTTTATCATTTTGGATAAGATGGATAAGATCGGTCTTGATGGTGTAGCAAAAGAGCTTGCATCAAATGGTTTTGCAGAGGAATCAATCGAACGCTATATGGGTCTGTTCAAAGGCTTGAATGAAGCAGAGGATGGTGTTGCTTATCTTGCAGAGACACTTGGTGATTGCTTAGAGGGCGGCGCAGCAGAGAACTTAAAGCAGATTTGTGAGGCAGTTACGGCAACAACTCAGGCAAGCTTTAAGCTGCAGTTTGATCCAACATTAGTTCGTGGTATGTCTTACTATACTGGAACTATTTTCGAGATCGGAGTAGAGGGCTTCCCAGGTTCAATTGCCGGAGGCGGACGTTATGATAAGATGGTTGGCAAGTTCACAGGAATGGAAACTCCAGCATGTGGCTTCTCAATCGGATTTGAGCGTATTGTAACAATTCTCTTAGATGAGGGCTTTACTGTTCCAGGCAGCAAGGAAAAGATTGCATATTTGGTAGAAAAGGGTGTAGATAGCAAGGTGCTTGGCACTGTTCTTCAGGAAGCAATGGCAGGACGTGCAGCAGGACAGCAGATTCTTGTTGCATGGATGAATAAGAATAAGAAGTTCCAGAAGGAACAGCTGACAGCAGAAGGCTACAGCGAGTTCAAGGAGTTTTATAAGGAAGCATTAAAGTAATCACATGTAAAGGCGCTGCAGCGTTTGCTGCAGTGTCGTTTCTGTGTAAGCTAAAATGGAGGTAAGGCGATTGAGAAAACAAGTATTGCTGAAAAAAGGTATTGCAGGACTGCTTTCTATTGGAATGCTGTTAGGGTCTGTTATTCCGACAGCAGCACAGGAAACGTCCAGTCAAAGTGCATTTGAAACGAAGTTGCAAGAGCAGATGCAAGAAACGCAAATGCAGCCTGAAGAGCTGACGTCTGAAACAGAATCCGAAACGGTCAAGACTCAGTCGCAGGAAACTCAGACAGAAACATCTGCGCAGGAAAGTGAAGTGATTCCATCGGAAGAATCATCGTCAGCATCACAGGCAGAAACAAGTGAAGTTCAGACAGAGCAGCCAACACAAACGGAAATTCAAAGTGAGCCTCAGACGCAGGAGACAGTGCAGACCTCGTCAGAGGCTGACAGTGTAGAAGAAACACAGGAAAATGAAACAGAGTATTCTACAGAAGAATTTACAGAGGAAGAGTCTACAGAAGAAGAATTTACAGAAGAGGAATCTACAGAAGAGGAAACAACAGAAGAAGCAGAGTTAGAAGGAGTTGAAGAAAGCTTCTATGCTAATGCAAGCTTAAATACAGATTCAAAGGTGTATTCTGGATGGAAAAAAGATTCATCAGAGATAGTGACACTTCCAGCGGGTTCTTATGTTTACATAACATCTGTAGTTTGTGTGGAGGAAGAGCCGCGATGGGCGCATGTTATTTTTGATATTAATGAATACTGTTATGAAGGATATATTCCATTTGAAGTGATTTCTGTGAGCTATGATGCCAATCTGATGGCAGCGGATGAGACACAGGCCTTTCCAGCAGATTACCAAAGTGCCTTGAATGCACTTCATCAGGCACATCCTAATTGGGTATTTAAGCCGGTTTATGTGGGTGATACTTTTGATTATGCAGTAGGACAGCAGATGGCGGTAGCATCGAGAGCGCTTGTAAGCACTTATTATAATGAATGCTTTCGATCTATGTTAGACAGAGATTACAATTGGCAAACTAATACTTGGAAACAATGGGAACCAGGTTGGGCCGGCGCGTCAGAAGAGACTGTGCGCTATTATATGGATCCGAGAAATTTTTTAAATGAAAATGACATTTTTATGTTTGAATCACTTATCTATGAGAAGTATCAGACACAAGGGGCAGTTGAGGCTGCACTTGCCAATACATTTATGTCGAATGCGAAAGTTCCAGGTGCAGAGTATACATATGCATGGTTGTTTTGTTGGGTTGGAGAAAAATATAATATTAATCCGGTAGCACTTGCCAGTCGAGTCAGACAAGAGCAGGGAGCTGGAACATCAGATTTAATTTCAGGAAAGTATTCTGGATATGAAGGATTATATAACTATTTTAATATTCAGGCGACAGGTTCTACAAAGGATGAAATTATAAAAAATGGATTAAAAGAAGCACAGACGGGTTCAACGATTATGATGCCAGACGGTACGGTTTCAAGCGGTGCTTGGGATACTCCATCTAAGGCATTGATTGGAGGATCACTGAAATTTGCCAATCTGTATATTTTGAAAAATCAGAATACATTGTATGCTCAGAAATTTGATTATGATGGCAAGTATAATGGTAAATATTGGCATCAATACATGACCAATATCATGGCACCGTATTCAGAGGGAAATCAAGTAAGAAGATCCTATACCAATAGTGGTCAATTAGGAAATAGTTTTGTCTTTTTAATTCCAGTTTATGATGAGCGTCCATCATCTTCGCCAAAGCCTCAGGAGCGAAAAAATCAGAATAGCTGCTTAAAGTCATTGACAGTAAATGATCAGGAAGTAATCACTGCATTTGATAAGACACAAAAAGATTTTTATTATAGTGTAGGGGAAAAGACAGTTTATGCGAATGTCAGAGTAAAAACTGCATCTTCATCAGCTACACTGAAATTTTCCAATATTGGAAGCATGTCTCACAAGGTTGAGGTTAGTACAATAACCGTTACAGCTGAGGATAGCACACAGACACAGTACCGTTTGTTTGTTGGTCGTGGTGTAACGATAGAACAGGGATTTTTTGATGGCTTTGATGTGAATTCTTATCGAAAGCGTTATCCAGAGCTTGAAAAAGCATATGAAAATGATATTGACGCGTATTATGAGCATTATTTCTTAACTGGAAAAAAAGCTGGATGGGATGGAACGAAAGGTGATTTCTCAGAGGGTAATGATGACATTGATAAGACGTCAACAATTTATAAAGGTGTTGACTACGCTCCAGTATTTGATGCTAAATATTATTTGAATCGTTACTCAGATTTGAAGTCAGCATTTGGAAATGATTATGCGGCAGCATTGAAGCATTTTGTGGATTATGGAATAGGTGAAGGCAGACGTGCCAGTGAGTCATTTGATGTTACGCTCTATAAAGCGAATTATCCGGATCTGCAGGAATTATTTGGTGATGATAATACAAAGTATGTAGATCATTATCTGGATTATGGAATCAATGAAGGCAGGTGTGCCAACAGACGAATCCTAAATGGAATTTCAGTGGCTTCTGATGGAAAGAAATATTACTATAAAAATGATCAGGTTGATACTAGTTACACAGGTTTTGCAGCATATCAGGGAAATATGTATTATGTATTAGGCGGAATAGTGTCGAATTATACAGGACTGATAAATTATTATGGAACTTGGTATTATCTTCAGTCAGGAAGTGTAAAGTGGGATTACACGAGCCTTGTAGAACACAGTGATGGTGCTTGGTATTATGTAGAAAAAGGTATTTTGAACTGGAATTACAATGGTCTTGTTGAATATTATGGTACACTGTATTACATTCAGAACGGATACCTTAATTGGGGATATTCTGGACGGATTTGGTATAATGGCAAATGGTATAAAATTGTGAATGGGGTTGCACAAAAAGACTGAATCTGTTACAATAGTTTGCTGTGAACAAAATGAAAAATAGTAAATAAGAACATTTGAAGAAGAAAGGCATGGAACACAATGTCATTATATGAAAATGAAATCAGCAAACGAAGAACGTTTGCCATTATTTCTCACCCGGATGCGGGTAAAACTACATTAACAGAGAAGTTCCTTTTATATGGAGGAGCAATCAATCAGGCAGGTTCCGTAAAGGGAAGAAAAACAGCAAAGCACGCTGTTTCAGACTGGATGGAGATTGAAAAGCAAAGAGGTATTTCCGTAACCTCTTCCGTTTTACAGTTCCACTATGAAGGCTATTGCATCAACATTTTGGATACACCAGGTCATCAGGATTTCTCAGAGGATACGTATCGTACGCTGATGGCAGCAGATTCTGCCGTTATGGTAATTGATGCTTCTAAGGGTGTTGAGGCGCAGACAATTAAGCTGTTTAAGGTTTGTGTTATGCGTCATATTCCGATTTTTACTTTTATCAACAAGTTAGACCGTGAGGCAAATGACCCATTTGATCTGATGGATGAGATCGAGCGCGTGCTTGGTATTAAGACCTGCCCAATCAATTGGCCAATCGGATGCGGTAAGAATTTCAAGGGTGTTTATGATCGTAACACAAATAAGATTACCACATTCGTTGCAGCAGATGCAGGTATGCATGAGATTGAGAGTCATGAGCTTGACGTTGAAGGCGCTGAGGATCAGGTTGGTATTATTGGTTATCAGAAGCTGCTTGAGGATATTGAGCTGCTTGATGGTGCATGTGAGGAATTTGATCAGGATAAGGTAAGTAATGGTGAGCTTTCTCCTGTATTCTTTGGTTCTGCATTGACAAACTTTGGTGTTGAGACATTCCTTGAGCATTTCTTAAAAATGACAACATCACCGCTTCCAAGACATAGCTCAATCGGTGAAATCAGCCCATTTGATGATAATTTCTCTGCCTTTGTATTTAAGATTCAGGCAAACATGAATAAGGCACACAGAGACCGTATCGCATTTATGAGAATTTGTTCTGGAAAGTTTGAAGCCGGCATGGAGGTGAACCATGTGCAGGGCGGCAGAAAGATTCGTCTGACACAGCCGCAGCAGATGATGGCATCAGAGCGAACAATCGTAGAAGAGGCATATGCCGGAGATATCATTGGTGTATTTGATCCAGGTATTTTCTCAATTGGAGATACAATATGTTCTCCTAAGATGGGTAATGTGGCATTTGACGGAATTCCAACATTCGCACCAGAGCATTTTGCCAGAGTGCGTCAGATGGATACAATGAAGCGTAAGCAGTTCATTAAGGGAATCAGTCAGATTGCTCTTGAAGGTGCTATTCAGATTTTCCAGGAATTTAACACTGGAATGGAAGAGATCATTGTAGGCGTTGTCGGCGTGCTGCAGTTTGACGTTTTGAAATTCCGTCTGGAAAATGAGTACAATGTAGAGATTCGCCTTGATCCGCTGCCATACGAGTATATCCGCTGGATTGAGGATTGGGAGAATGTGGATGTAGCAAGAATCAATGGAACATCCGATATGAAGAAAATTAAGGATCTGAAGGATCGTCCGCTGTTATTGTTTGCAAATAGCTGGAGTCCGCAGATGGTACTGGAAAGAAATCCAGGCTTAAAGCTGTCTGAGTTTGGAACAGAGCACTAAACAATATATATTAACATAGTGTCTAATATATTTGTCAGAAGGCAGAATATATTTAATACGCATATACTATACCGAGAAAGTGAAATGCTTTTGAGGGTAGCATATGCGTATTTGTGATTTAAGGCAAAAAGAAGTGATTAATATAAAAGACTGCAAAAGACTTGGCTATGTGTGTGACATTGAATTTGATCGAAAAACAGGCTGCATAACACATTTGATTGTTCCGGGCACAGGAAAAATATGTGGGTTATTCGGACGAGATACGGAATATCGCATTCCATTTTGCAGAGTATGCCAGATTGGACCAGATATTATATTAGTTGATATTGATGAGGGAGAAAAACCAATCAGAGATAAAGAAAAATAGAATTGAAAACAATTTAGAAAAAACTTGACCTTACATACCTTTTTATTTTATAATAATAGCATTAAAGAGATGCTGGCAGACAGCAGGAATGGAGGCAGCAATGAAGTGTCCGTTTTGCGGAGAAGATACAACAAAAGTAATTGATTCAAGGCCTTCTGACGATAATACTGCGATCCGCAGGCGCAGGATGTGTGAGGTGTGCAACCGGCGCTTTACAACATATGAAAAGATTGAAGTATTTCCGCTGATGGTAGTAAAAAAGGATCAGACAAGAGAGGCTTATTCGAGGGAAAAATTAAAAACTGGAATTGTTATGGCATGCCATAAACGTCCGATCCCGACTGATGCGGTAAATCGTCTGGTAGATGATATTGAGACAACTATTTTTAATAATTATGAAAAAGAAGTCAGCAGCAAGGTGATTGGTGAGCTGGTGATGGAAAAATTAAAAACACTTGATGAGGTTGCCTATGTACGCTTTGCGAGTGTATACCGCTCTTTTACAGATTTGAATAATTTTGCACAAGAGCTTGAAAATATGATTCAGAGAGAGAAAAAACAGTGAGTAAATTGTATCCATGGGCAGAGGCAGCGTCTGCCTACCAGATTGATTATCAAAAGGAATATGATAACGGCGTGCGCGGCGTACTATTCGATGTGGATAATACGCTTGTAAGGCATGGAGAGCCAGCTACAAAACAGGCAAAGGAATTGTTTGAACATCTTCGCAGCATTGGCTTAAAAACCTGCATTATTTCAAATAATAAGGAGCCGCGTGTCAGTCCGTTTGCGAAGGAAGTTGGAAGTGACTATATTTATAAAGCAGGGAAGCCATCAGTACGCGGTTATGAGGATGCCATGAAGCGTATTCATACAACACCAGATACAACGATTTTTATCGGAGATCAGATCTTTACAGATATTTATGGCGCAAACAGAGCTGGAATTAGGACATATCTTGTTCAGCCAATTCATCCAAAGGAAGAAATACAGATAGTGCTAAAGCGTTATATAGAGCGTATAGTATTGTTTTTTTACCACAGGAGGAATAAGCGATGAGTTCAATTGTTTTGATTGGCTTTATGGGAGCAGGAAAGACAACAGTAGGAAAAGAGCTTGTAAAAAAAGGATTCGAGCTGATTGATACTGATGCCTATATAGAAGCTTGTGAGAGAATGAGCATTTCTGATATTTTTGCTCAAAAAGGAGAAGATTATTTTCGTCAGGCAGAGACAAAAGCACTCAAGACGCTGCTTGTACAAGATAAGCAATTTGTGATTTCATGCGGAGGTGGAATGCCGCTTCGTGAGGAAAACAGAAAGCTTTTAAAAAAACTCGGCATGGTAGTCTATTTAAGGATTCAGCCAGAGACTGTTTTGGCTCGTTTAAAGGGTGACACAACGCGCCCGCTTCTTAAAGGAGATGATAGTGGAGAGCGTGTGCGTACACTGATGAAACAGCGTGAGGCACATTATTTAAGCGGTGCAGATTTTGTGCTAGATGTAGATCAGAAAATACCTGGGGAACTGGCAGAGGAAATTTTTAAAGAGTTTTAAAAATACTACTTGAAAAGTTATATTTTTTATTGTATGATAATATAGTATGTAGCGCCATTTTATGGGCGTTTGCGTTTGTTTAGAACGATAGGCATCTGTGCAAAAGTACAGAAAGATGCCGTTAATTCTCATTTACAGGAGGAAAAAAAATGATTTCAGCTGGTGATTTCAGAAATGGTAAGACTTTGGAAATTGAAGGCACTGTCTATCAGATCCTTGAGTTTCAGCATGTAAAACCAGGTAAGGGTGCGGCATTTGTTCGTACAAAGTTAAAGGATATCAAGAATGGTGGAGTAATCGAGAGATCCTTCCGTCCAACCGAGAAGTTCCCGGAGGCAAGAATTGACCGTAAGGATATGCAGTATCTGTATCAGGATGGAGATCTGTACTACTTCATGGACAATGATACCTATGAGCAGATCGCACTTGGAAGCGAGCTGATCGGTGACGCATTAAAGTTCGTTAAGGAGAACGAGATGTGTAAGGTATGTTCCCACAATGGAAACGTATTCTCCATCGAGCCGCCGCTGTTTGTAGAGCTTCAGGTTACTGATACTGAGCCAGGCTTCAAGGGAAATACTGCTACTGGTGCTACTAAGCCGGCAATCGTTGAGACTGGTGCACAGGTAAATGTTCCGTTGTTCGTAGAGAACGGTGAGGTAATCAAGATCGATACCAGAACAGGTGAGTATTTATCCAGAGTATAATCTGATCAGAAATTCAAAACAAAATATTTAACGTTTTGTTTCAGAGTCAGCTGTTTGATCTAACAGCTGACTCATATGCACCTGTAGCTCAGTGGATAGAGCAGTAGAATCCGGATCTACGTGCGGGGGTTCGATTCCCTTCAGGTGTGTTCTCTCATCCAGCTTTTCTGGAGTTTAGAACGGAGGAGCAATATGGATTATCAACAATTTTTATTTACTATTACTGCGGGTCTTCAGTCTGCCTGCGAGGCGGAGGAAAAGGTTACCGTACAGACAATTGAACAAAAACATACAGCAAAGATAAAAACGGTGTCATTATACCACAAAGGAAAAAGAACAACTCCTTGGATATATATGGCGCCGTTTTACCGTTTATATCAGCATGGCTATTCTATGGAAAGCATTCAAAAGGAATTAAAAAACGTGCTTGATATGGTAACAGAAAATAATAAGGTGGAGGGAGAGGTATTTACAAACTTTGAATGTGCTGCTGCCTTTTTATCAGTGCGGCTCATTTCATATCAGAAAAATAAGGAATTTTTATCACTTGTCCCACATAGACGTATTCTTGATCTTGCCATTATCTATCAGCTGGTATTTGAGGGAACAGACACAACGATGGGTGCTGCCGTTGTGTATCAGGATCATTGCCGAATCTGGGAGGTGACAGAGGACATTTTATTCCAGACAGCCATCGCATCTATGATTCGCCGTTTTCCACCGTCTTTAAATAGCGTAGAGGCATTAATTGGGCTGCCTGAGCTGCCAGTACAGTCTGATTTTCCTCATTTATTTGCGCTGACAAACAGTAAAGCATTTTTTGGAGCATCAGTCATCATGTATCCGGGTATCCTTAGGACGGCAGCAAAAAAGCTTGGCGGTGCATATTATATTTTGCCGTCAAGTATGCACGAGGTACTGCTTCTTGCAAAAGATAAAGACACAGATCCGTCACAGTTAAAGGAAATTGTGGAGGAAGTAAATTTGACAGATGCTGTAAGTACAGATTTTTTGTCAAATCATGTGTATGAGTATGATTCAGACGAGGATACTGTCACTATCGTAGTGTAATCACCCCATATCATGGTAATTTTGCACAAAATAAAGTGCTGCGTGTGGCAAAAGAGATAAAAAGCTTGCATATTTTACAGATTCGTATTAAAGTATATAGGAGCTTGGTCAGTTTATGTCATTTTGGTGGTGACAAGAAATGACAGTAAAAAACTGCTGCAAAAGGTATCAGGAAAGGATATGTCTATGATAATAAATGGAAAGACAGGCCTTACCGGTCTGCTTGGAAGTCCGGTGGGACACAGCAAATCACCGATGATGCACAATACATCATTTCAGGAGTTAGGAATTAATTATGTCTATCTTTGTTTTGATGTTGGCATTGAAGGTCTTAGCGGTGCCGTAGACGGTCTTGTAAGTTTGGGAGCAAAAGGTTGGAACTGTACTATGCCAAATAAGTCTAAGATGGCACAGCTTTGTGATGTGCTTTCGCCAGCAGCGTCGATTACAGGCTCTGTGAATACGGTTGTGAATGAAAATGGAAAGCTTATTGGATACAATACGGATGGAACAGGCTATATGAGAGCCGTAAAAGAAGCAGGATTTTCGATCAAGGGTGAGAAAATGACTCTTCTTGGAGCAGGAGGCGCAGCAACATCTATTCTTGTTCAGGCAGCACTTGATGGTGTGCGGGAGATTTCTGTATTTTGTCGCCCGGGAAAATCGACAGAGCATGCAAGGCAGGTGATTAATCAGCTGACAAAGCAGACAGCATGTAAGATTAATTTATTTGATTATTCAGATGAGTCTGTGATTAAAAAAGAGCTTTTGACAAGTCGTATTTTGACAAATGGCACAAATGTAGGCATGGCACCAGATACAGATAGAAGTCTGATTACATCAGCAGATTTCTTCCATCCAGATTTAATAGTATCAGATGTAATCTATAATCCAAGAGAGACAAAGCTGATGGAAATTGCTAAGAGTCAGGGCTGCAGCTGTTTTAATGGGTTATATATGTTGCTGTATCAGGGTGCAGAGGCATTTACATTGTGGACAGGAAAGCAGATGCCAGTTGAACTGGTGAAAGAACGATATTTTGATGAGCCTGAGGCGCGTCCGCGTACAGCGCAGTAACGCAAGATGGCAGAATAGGAAGGAATTATGGCAAAAAATAATTTTAAGAGAAAGAAAAAACCAGGTGTGGTCAGAAGGATTCTTCCATACTTTGTCATTATTCTGGTAGCAGCTGCGCTGATTGTGGCAGTTATTTTGATTACGAGCAGAAAAGGCAACAAAGATCGTCAGGAAATCCAGACGGTTGTTGATGTTACAGAAAATCAAAACAATAATAACAATCAGATTCAATCCTTAGAAAAGGACGGCGTGCCGGAAGTAAAAGAACTGGTACAGAAGTATTTTGATGCAGTAAAAAAGGCAGATGTCAAGGATCTTAAGCAGATTGTTGTGCAGGATACAGAATTTAGTGAGGAAGCACTTAAAAAGCAGTGTGAATATGTTGAGTCCTATGAGAACATTATCTGCTATACAGTTCCAGGTATTGCTGATAATACTTATATAGCATATGTATATTATGAGATAAAGTTTATTGGAATTGACACGAAGGCACCATCTATGATTCGACTTTATATTTGTCAGAATAAGGATGGAAGCCTGTATATTGATAAGAATGCGAAGGATGGCGAGATCGCAGCTTATCTGCAGGAGGTTGCCGGATGGGAGTCCGTGCGTGAACTGGTTGCAAATGTAAATACAAGATACCAGGAAGCATGCGTAAAGGATGAGGCACTAAAGAACTTAAAGGATATGCTGGATGGAAAGACATCTGTTCCATCATCTGAAAAATCATCTGAAGAAAATACGTCAGAATCTGTCAGTGAGACTGTTTATGATGCAGAATCACAGGCAGATGAGGCATAAGACAAGGAATGAGAGGAAACATGGAGAATATACAAAACGTAAAGAAAGTTTGGCAGGCAATTGATGATATAAAAAAGGTAATCAAGGGTAAGGATGAGAGTCTGAATAAGCTTATGTGTACGATGCTTGCAGGCGGTCATATACTGATGGAGGATATTCCTGGTGTAGGAAAGACAACGCTGGCGCTGGCATTCTCAAAAGCATTGTCCTTAAAACAAAAACGTATGCAGTTTACACCAGACGTGCTTCCGTCTGATGTGTGTGGTTATCATATGTATCAGAAGGATACTGGAAAGTTTGTGTATTATCCAGGCGCTGTTATGTGTAATCTGTTTCTTGCAGATGAGATTAACCGTACATCACCAAAGACACAGTCTGCACTGCTTGAGGTTATGGAAGAAGGCACTGTCACAATTGATGCAGTAAAAAGAGAAGTGCCGCAGCCATTTATGGTAATTGCAACAGAGAACCCTACAGGATCTTCTGGTACACAGCTGTTGCCGGAGTCTCAGCTTGACCGTTTCATGGTTCGTATGTCTTTGGGCTATCCAAGTCAGGCAGATGAAATTTCTATGATGAAGAGCAAAAAGGAATATTCTGTAGATGATATTCCAGCATCTCTCACCGTTGAAGATATTCTTGAGATGAAGAAAGAGGTCGAGAAGGTATTTATTCACGATCTGATCTATCAGTATACGACAGATCTTGTCAATGCGACCAGAAAGCATCAGTATTTGACACTTGGCGTCAGCCCAAGAGGAACGCTGGCGCTGATTAATATGGCAAGTGCACATGCGTACCTTCAGGAGCGCGATTATGTAGTTCCAGCAGATGTGGCTGCTGTATTTACTGATGTATGTGCGCATCGTCTGATTTTAAATACAAAGGCAAAGGTGGGCGGATTAACAGCAGAAGGCATTCTTGAGCAGATCTTAAAGCTGATCCCTCAGCCAAAGGCAAAATAAAAAGACAGGCCTTGTAGGAGCATGTTCTATAAGGCCTTTGTTTGCTTTTTCCTGAAAGGAGAGTTTTTATGTGGGGAAGAAAAATAGTCTATATTCTTCTGGTTATAATCACATCATATATTGCACTGATGTATGAAAGTCCTGTTCCTGGAGTATTTCTGGCGTTTGAGCTGCTGCTTCCAATAGCATTATTTGCACTTACCTGGTATCACAAAAAAAACGTTAAGGTAACAATTGGAAATGGACAGCAGGTGGCAGATTGTGAAGAAAAAATAGAAATTCCTATTCGTTTTCATAATAATGGCTGGTTTCCGATAACAGATGCGTCTGTAAGAGTAAATGTCAGCAATACATTAGATGGAGAAAAGGAATCCTATGATATCAATCTGCGTGCACCGGCAAAAACATCAGTAACTGTTCCATTTACATTTTGTTCCACATATTGTGGTGTGATTAAAATTTCATTTGAGCGAATTGTAGTCTTCGATTATCTGAGATTATTTCAGAGAAAAAAAACAATTTCTGCTCAGGCAGAGTGTGTTGTAATGCCTCATCTTCTTGATCTTCAAGTCGCTGTGACAGATGCCTGCCGTAATTTTGACAGTGACAGCGAGGAGTACGATAAGCATAATGCAGGAGATGATCCTGCTGAAATTTATCAGATCCGCGAATTTCGTCAGGGCGACAAAATGTCAAGAGTTCATTGGAAGATGACAGCCCGCCTTGATCAGATGATGATTAAGGAACTGTCAAGGCCAATCAGTGATTCAGTTGGAATTTTTCTGGATCTTCGTTATCAGACAATAGAGGAGATTCAGTCGGTATATGATCTTTGTTATTCGCTTTCAGCAGCACTTTGTTTTAACGAGTGTCATCATCGCATGATCTGGTATTCACAGGATGGTGGAGGTGCATTTGAAGAACATCTGATTAAAGGAATGGATGACATTACAGCTGTTATGAGTAAGCTTCTTGTCAGTGCAAAAAGAACTGACAAGCTGTACTGGGAGGAGTATAAAAGCAGCCGCAGTACACCGCTGTACCGTATGATTGCAATAAGCTGTATGGATACGAATAAAGATGAACAATTAGGTGACTTTTTGTCATCAGATGGTACAAGAAAATCAATTCTTACAATTAACGAGATTCATGAATTGATTGAGATATGATAAAATTAACTGTCATAATTAAATTGTATATTTAATTTGCAACGAAGGAGGAACTTCATGGAAAACGAAGAGAAGGGCATTCTGGTCGAGCAGGTTGTTCAGGCTGACCGAATCCGGACTCACGGCAAGTTTCATGAGCGATTGTTTTTGCTGCTGCGCGTTATCTATTTTTTAATAGGAATGCTTGGTGTGGTGCTTGGACTTGCGCTTACCTATGAGATTGAGCTAAATTATGTGCTGCTTGTGGTGGGAACGATTGTGATCGGCCTTCTTATAACAGCAGCCTGGGAACTTCCAATCAGCCGCATGATCACATGGCCGGTTTTATTTGGCATTTATCTGTTAGCAGGAATTGTATTTCACAACAGTATTTTTAGTGGATTGTTGGGATTCTATAACAGTTATGCAGGATATATAAATGAGTATTATGGTACAAAAGTTTCACTTGCAGCTATTGAGCCAGTTTCATCGGCTTCTTATTTGATTACGCTGTTGTTTGCAGCATTTTTAATTGGAGCAATTTTATCGCTTGGAACGATTCGTTCATTAGATGGAAGAGTGACAGCACTATTATTTGGCGTAATCTTTATTCTTGCGCTTGCAGTTGGAGAGCTTCCGGCAATGCCATCATTTTTAATGATGCTGTTTGTGCTTATAGGTATGTTTTCTTTGCAGTACAGCCGCTATCGTGAGAGCCTTAGCGTGAGAACAGTTACAGTAAAGATGAGCAATAGTGCATTTGGAATGCTTAGGTGGCAGACATCTGTTGTAATTGCCGCTTTGTTCTTGCTGCTTCTTCCAGTGAGTCGTTTTATGTTAGGACCTGCGTTTACAGATGGATATGAAGCACAAAGCCAGATACGTGAGGATATTCGAAACGGAGATCTGTTAAAGAGTCTGGAGACCTTCTGGAAGAAGGTGACTAGAGGTGAGTGGGATTGGCTTCCTGTTGATATTATTCGAAGCAGCGGCGTCCATGGCGGTAAGCTCAGTAATGTAAAAGAGGTGCGCGATTATAATGAGACGCATTTATATTTGGATATTTCAAGTGATTTAAAGGCACCGCTTTATATTCGAGGCTACGTAGGAAGCAATTATACGGGAAGCGGCTGGCGTGAGCTTAGTGATAAGCAAAACGAAGAGGGACTTGCAACGGGTATGGATCTGATAAGCTTAAGCAGTCAGTATTATCAGGTTTTGGAAAATCTCTATAATAGTGGTGATGAATCTGTTGCCAGACGAGATCTTGTTATTTCAGACGTAGATGCAAACAGTGCCTTCTCATACATTCCGTATGGTACAAGTCTTGTTGATTTTACAGCGGGGGAGCCATTTGATGCGTATCCAAAGCAGGAAACAGATAGAGAGATCTTTTCTATGTACTATATGAATACGCAGCGTCTTTCAAATATTCAAAAGCTTGAGACGGCAGGCTCATCCGAAGCACAAGATGCGTCTTACCGCGCCTTTGCAGATTCAGTCTATCTGTCACTGCCAACAAAGGGACTTGATTCCTTCTATGAAGAATATTCAGGAAAGAAATTTACATCAATTGCAGATTGTGTGTCATTTGTGCGATCAACGCTTGAAGCGCATGCCTCTTATACAAAGACACCAGGCTCAACTCCGCGTGGAAATGATTATGTAGAATATTTCCTGTATGAAAATAAGCAGGGTGTATGTACACATTTTGCATCAGCAGCAGTACTTTTATTCAGGCTTTATGGAATCCCTGCGCGCTATGTAGAAGGATATCTGGTGCGCGATTTGGAATCAGGAAATGGTGCACAGGCCATTATGGATGAGGCAGCGCATGCCTGGGCTGAGATTTATGTAAAGGGTGTTGGCTGGATTCCAATCGAGGTAACACCAGGCTTTATAGATGAGGCAGATTTAGCTGATTCAAACGACGGACAGGATTCTACTATTAGTTCCGATCAGCTTGAAAATGCAACAAATCCGGCAGAACCAGAGACGCAGGTAGAGGAGCCTCAGGCAACAGTAGAGGGAATCTTTGAAACTACGCCAGAGACAACAGCAGAAAATGAGCAGCCATCAGAACCGGCTAAGCCATCAGAGCAAAATCAGCCAACAGCGCCGAATCAGCAGCAAAGTCAGAGCGATCCTAATAATCAGAATAATACAGATAATTCTAAGGATAATCATTTTTTCAAGCTTCTAATGCATGTGATTTTGATTGTGCTTTGCTGTATTTTATTTATTGCGCTTATCATCTTTGGAATGATCTATCAGAGAAAGATGCGTTTAAAGCGTCAGGAACAGCATTTAAAGGGTGAGCCAAAAGAAGCATTATTATATGCTCTTTCCAGAATGGATGCGCTGTGTGAAGCAGAAAACCTTGAGAAAATCAGTACAGCAGCTGATGCAGCAGCGCTTCAGGAATCATTCCCGACAATAACACAGGAAAAACTGATGTGGCTTCAGGATCTTTTGCAGGAACTCACCTTTAGCAATCACGCCTACGGAACAGAGCTGCGCGATGAGACGGCACAGCTGTATCGTGATATGGCATCAGATGCGACAGCTCGTCAGAGCCGCCTTAAACGTATGTGGTATCGCTATGGAAGATGCTTCTGCTAAGACTAACTAAAGAATGATCCAGCGCATCCTCCGAGGCAGCAAAGGCCAAGAACAAGAAAGGCGGGGTACGACAAAGTAGCCTTTGCGACAACAACACAGACGAGTGCGAGTAGAACGAAATACCCGATTCCAAAGCAAAGCCCCCAGAGAATGCGCCTTTTAGGAAAGATGTGTCCAAAGCAAAAACCGCCGAACAGGCAGGAGAGAAGGTAGGACAGATAAAGTCCAGTCTTTACCTGACCGTCCGACAGTGAGAGCTTCCACATAAGAAGTGCCATCAGGCAAAGAATGATTATACTAATCAGAAATGAAAGAAGAAGTGTGCGAATTACAGGAATAAGTTTTGAGCGCATGAAAAAGCCTCTTTGAACATGTTTACTAACATGTATTCAAAGAGGCCTTTCTTTATGTCTAAGACTATTTAAAAAACAAATAAGATTGTGGTATTATGCATCAAGTACAGCAACAACATGAACCTGTTTTTTAGAAGCATCATACGGAATCTGGTTTCCATCAACTGTGACACCGTCAACAATAAGCTTTGAGATACCCTTCTGGCTCTTGTTTGGATTTTGAACCTCAATGGTGTATGTAACATCACGGAACTTTCTGGTAATGGTAAAGCCGGACAACTCAGATGGAATACATGGATCAACGACAAGTCCGTCATAATCTGGCTGTATGCCAAGGATTGCCTGAGAAACATTCAAGAACGTCCAGGCAGCAGTTCCAGTCAGCCAGCTGTTCTTTGCCTCACCAAAGTTTTTCGCATCCTTACCAGCGATCATCTGAGAATATACATAAGGTTCGGTGCGATGGATCTCACTGATATTTTCAATATACGCCGGGCAGATCTTACGGTATACATCAAACGCGCGGTTTCCATGACCAACGCATGTCTCAGCGATAGAGATCCAAGGATTGTTGTGGCAGAAGATACCAGCATTTTCCTTATATCCCGGCGGATAAGAGGAAACCTCACCAAGTTCAAGATGATAATCCTTGTAAGCTGGCTGCAGTAAGACAATGCCATATTTTGTATCAAGAATCTTTTCTACGCTGGCAAGTGCCTTATTTGCATGGCCTTCTTTAATGCCAACGCCAGCAAGTACACAAAAGCCCTGTGGTTCAATAAAGATCTTGCCATCCTCACACTCATGAGAACCAACCTTATTCTCGTAAGCATCATAAGCACGGACAAACCATTCGCCGTCCCAGCCAGCGGTAAGAATTGTCTGATACATATCGTCTACCTGTGCCAGTGCATCGTCAGCTTCCTTGTCTAATCCCTGTCTTTGACAAAGCATAGCGTATTCTTTTCCATACTTGACAAACATGGCTGCAATAAATACAGATTCTGCAACTGGTCCCTCAGAAGGTCCGCTTGTCTGGAAGGATTCGCCAGGTTCAGATGAGAAACAGTTTAAGTTCAGACAGTCATTCCAGTCAGCACGTCCAATTAACGGAAGCTTATGTGGTCCGCGGTGTGTAACTGTAAAATTGAAGGAACGGCGCAGATGCTCCATTAAAGGAACTGCAGTCTGTTCCTTGTTATCAAAAGGAACAGACTCCTCAAGAATAGAATAGTCGCCTGTTTCCTTGATGTAAGCCGCTACAGCAGCAATCAGCCATAACGGGTCATCATTAAAGCCGCTTCCAATATCAGAGTTGCCGCGCTTTGTCAGCGGCTGATACTGATGGTAAGCACTTCCATCTTCCATCTGAGTGGAAGCAATGTCAATGATACGCTGTCTTGCCTTTTCAGGGATCAGATGGACGAAGCCAAATAAATCCTGGCAGGAATCACGAAATCCCATGCCACGGCCAATTCCTGATTCAAAGTAAGAAGCAGAGCGGGACATATTGAATGTAACCATACACTGGTACTGATTCCATACATTAACCATGCGGTTCATCTCTGTATAGTCAGACTCAACATGGAATTTGCCTAACAGCTGGCTCCAGTATTCCTTTAAGTGATCAAGAGCTGCATCCGCCTGTGCTTCTGTTGCAAATGCTTCCATAAGAGCTTTAGCAGGAGCCTTGTTTACAACGCCCTGTGATTCCCATTTCTGATCAGCAGGATTCTCACAATATCCTAATACGTAAATATAAGTTTTTGTTTCGCCAGGCTGTAATGAAAGGGTAATCTGGTGACTTCCAATCGGAGCCCATCCGCTTGCCATAGAGTTTTTAGATTTTCCATCTTCGACAACCTGAGGATTATGATAACCACGGTAAGCGCCAAGGAAGCTGTCACGGTCAGTATCAAAGCCGTCTACAGGTGTGTTTACACCAAAGATGGCATAATGTCTGCGGCGTTCACGATACTCGGTCTTGTGAATGATGACAGAACCCATGACCTCAACCTCACCAGTGCTGAAGTTTCTTTGGAAATTTGTCATATCATCCATGGCATTCCACAGGCAAAATTCAACATAAGAAAATACAGAAAAATTCTTGACAGTGTCGGACTCATTGGTTAAAGTTAACTTGTTGACTTCACAGGTATAGCCCATCGGAACGAAAGAAGTAACTTGTGCCTTCAGGCCGTTTTTAACACCTGTAAAAATGCTGTATCCCATGCCGTGACGGCACTCATAGCTGTCAAGCTCAGTCTGTACAGGCTGCCAGCCTGGATTCCAAACGGTATCGCCGTCCTTTATGTAGAAATAATGACCGCCATCATCAAAAGGAACATTATTGTAACGATAACGTGTAAGTCGCAGCAACTTTGCATCCTTATAGAAGCAATAGCCGCCACTTGTGTTGGACTTAATAGAGAAGAAATCCTCACAGCCAAGGTAATTAATCCATGGCAGGGGGGTTTTTGGGGTGGTAATGACATACTCTCTGGAGCTGTCATCGAAATATCCGTATTTCATAGCAACCTCCTTTTCTTCGGGTTATTCAAAATTTCGAGCGGTAAAACCCTGTTACAATCAGTATAGTAGAAAAAAAATAAAAAATCAAGAGGAAACGAAAACGTTTTCGTAAAAATTTTCAAAAAGGCTGTAGTTCATAGCCTAAATAGTGAGCAGCAGCGAAAATTTTGGAAGGAGCAAGCATGATAAAACAATTTTTAGGACATCTTCACACGATCAATCATCACAAGTGGCTAGTCACAAGAGACTGTATTAGGGTAGGTCTGATCAGTCAGGGTCTGAAGCATGATCTGTCAAAATATGCACCAATTGAGTTTCTTGCAGGTGTGAAATATTATGAGGGCGGAAAAAGAAGTCCGATCAATCGCGAAAAAGAAGAAAAAGGATATTCACAGGGCTGGCTGCATCATAAGGGACGCAACCGCCATCATTTTGAATATTGGATCGATTACGCTGTCAATCCTAAAGATGGTTTTATAGGAGCTAAGATGCCAAAGCGCTTTGTTGCAGAGATGGTAATTGACAGAATCAGTGCAAGCCGTAATTACCAGAAGGAAAATTATACATGCCGCAGTGCATGGGAATATTATGCACGTGCAAAGGATGTTTATGTGATGAATGATGAAACTCGTTTCCTGCTGGAATACCTGTTAAAGATGACAGCAGCAAAAGGAGAAGCGTACACGTTTTCGTATATGAGAAAAAAGTTGCTTCGCCACCGTTATCGTGATTATCATGTAGTAAATGGGAAACTGGTATTAGACTAATATATCCTTTTTTCTTGACAATTATGTTTTGAAAATTTATACTAATGATGAATGTCAGCTTTACAAGACAGCCGCTGCAGCCGCAGCAGAAATGAGGTTTGCGATGAATTTAAAAGGAAGAGATTTTTTAAAACTGCTTGACTATACACCAGAGGAGATTACTTACCTGCTTGATCTGGCGGCAGACTTAAAGGATAAGAAGAAAAAAGGTATTTTGGTTGATACTTTTCGCGGAAAAAATATTGCACTGATTTTTGAAAAGACAAGCACAAGAACACGCTGTTCCTTCGAGGTAGCAGCACATGATCTTGGGATTGGCGTAACTTATCTGGATCCGTCAGGTTCTCAGATTGGAAAAAAGGAAAGCATTGCAGATACAGCAAGAGTGTTAAGCCGCATGTACGATGGAATTGAATATCGTGGTTATGGCCAGGTAATTGTCGAGGAATTGGCAAAATATTCATCAGTGCCGGTTTGGAATGGCTTAACAAATGAATTTCATCCAACTCAGATGTTAGCAGATCTTTTAACAATCCGCGAGCGTTTTGGTTATTTAAAAGGCATTCATTTTACTTATATGGGCGATGCCAGATACAACATGGGTAATTCCCTAATGATCGCCTGCAGCAAGATGGGACTTCATTTTACTGCATGCACTAATAAGAAATATTTCCCAGATGAAAGTCTAGTTGAGCAGTGTAAAGCATTTGCAAGGGAAAGTGGTGGTTCTGTTACATTGACAGAGGATGTTAAGGCAGGAACGACAGGTGCAGATGTCATTTATACTGACGTATGGGTATCCATGGGCGAGCCGGCTGCAGTATGGGAGGAGCGTATCCACGATTTGCTTCCATATCAGGTAAATAAGGCAGCTATGGATAATGCAGCAGAGGGTGCTGTATTTATGCATTGTCTTCCAGCATTCCATGATTTAAATACAGGAATAGGAAAAGAAATCTCAGAAAAGTTTGGATTGACTGAGATGGAAGTGACAGATGAAGTATTCGAGAGCAGCCAGTCAATTGTATTTGATGAGGCAGAAAACCGTATGCATACGATTAAAGCTGTGATTGCAGCAACCATTTAACCGGAGGTTTTGTTACGCTATGGAACACAGACGCAAAAGATGGGGATTCGCGCTGACAGAGATTTTTATGTCATTATTGATCGTCATATCAGCTGTGATTCTGGTGCTGGATTGGAAACATTATGAGTATTTCTTTATTATCGCATTTGCAGCGGCAGCACTTTTGTTTTTAGCAAGAGGAATTCGAACTATAGGTGAGGACAAAAGCCATCTGGCAGGCGGCATATTGTATCTGATAGGCGCTACATTTATGGTGAGCTTTCTGACGGCGAGTATATTAACAATTTTGGGAGGCAGTCTGTGAAACAGAAATTATTGGAGCTTTTGCAAAGCACAGAAGGTTTTTTATCTGGTCAGGAGCTTTCAGATCACCTGAATGTTTCAAGAACAGCAGTGTGGAAAGTAATGAAGAGCTTAGAAGAGGACGGATACGAGATAGAGGCAGTGCGAAATAAAGGGTACAGCCTGAAAAAAGAACCGGATATTCTGACCAAGGAGAGCTGTGCAAGCCGCATTAATACAAAATGGCTTGGCAAAAATCTCATGGTCTATGATGTCACCGATTCTACAAATACAAGATTAAAGCTTGCAGGAGAGCAGGGCGCACCTAATGGAAGCGTTGCTGTGGCTAATGCGCAGGAGGCAGGAAAAGGTCGTCTTGGAAGACATTGGGAGACACCAAAGGGAAGTGCACTTGCGTTTTCTCTTCTGCTTCGTCCACAGATTCAGCCGGAAAACGCATCCATGCTTACATTAGTTGCAGCGCTTGCAGTAAGCCGCGCAATTGATGAATTTGCCGGCATCAAAACACAGATCAAGTGGCCAAATGATATTGTCTATCAGGGAAAGAAGCTTTGCGGCATTTTAACAGAGATGAGTGCTGATATGGATCAGATTCATTATGTAATTGTAGGAATTGGCATAAATGTCCAGATGACCGATTTTCCAAAGGAAATTCAAAACACTGCAACTTCGTTAAAACTTGTGACAGGAAAAACGCTTCTTCGAAATGAACTTCTGGCAAGGGTTCTCGAAGAATTTGAAGTTTTATATGAACAATTTGTAAGCGCAGAGAGTCTGAAAAATTTAAAGGCTGAGTATGAAAGCCGCCTGGCAAATAAGGACAATCGCGTTAATGTGCTGGCACCGTCAGGCGCCTGGCAGGGAATTTGTCTTGGAATAAAAGAGGACGGCGCACTCCTTGTACAGCGCGAAGATGGAAAAGTCGAGGAAGTCATCGCGGGAGAGGTATCTGTGAGGGGCATTTACGGGTACGTATAAGTAAGCATTGTTACTGAGCGAAGCCACTTCACCGAGTGGGCGTTTCATGAAATTAAAATAAAGCACAAAGAGGAACAAGGAACACCATGGAACAAAATGTAGTGCTCTGCGGAGCAAATTCATACGATCAGAAATACTATCTGAATCAGGAATTTTCAGCACTGCCGGATGCTGTTAAACAGGAACTTCAAATCATGTGTGTCTGGTTTACCGAAGACATAGGCGGCATTTTGACGCTTGAGTTTGAGCCGGACGGAACATTGATCATGAAGACAACGGCAGATGATATGGATTATTATTATGATGATATTGGTGCAGGATTAAAGCTGCATCAGTTACAAAGACAAAAGCGTGAATTAATGTCATCGCTTGAGATGTACTATCGCGTGATGTTTTTGAATAAAACAGTAGAAGAGGCAGGAAAAGAAATTTTATGAGGATAGGAACAGTAGAAATTTCCCATCCTGTTGCGTTAGGGCCGATGGCGGGGGTAACTGACCTGCCATTTCGTCGTCTTTGCAGGGAAATGGGCTGTGGACTTTTATATACGGAGATGGTCAGTGCAAAGGCATTGTCATATCACAACAAAAATACAGAGCCAATTTTAGAAACAGAAGATGGTGAGCATCCGCTTGCCGTGCAGTTGTTTGGAAGTGAGCCAGAGCTTCTGGCGGATATGGCAAAAAAACTAGAGGAAGGTCCATATGATATAATTGATTTAAATATGGGATGCCCAGTTCCAAAGGTTGTCAATAATCATGAGGGCTCGGCACTCATGAAGGATCCAATTCTTGCCGGAAAAGTTATAGAAGCTATGGCAAAAGCAGTAAAAAAACCTGTAACGGTGAAGATTCGCCGTGGATGGGACGAATCAAGCGTAAATGCCGTTGAGATTGCAAGAATTGCACAGGAAAGCGGTGCAGCAGCAGTTGCAGTTCATGGACGGACAAGACAGCAGTATTACAGCGGAAAGGCAGATTGGGAGATCATTCGCCAGGTAAAAGAAGCAGTTAAAATTCCTGTTATCGGAAATGGTGATATCACCGATGCATCATCAGCAAAGAAAATGATGGATGAAACCGGATGCGACGGAATTATGGTGGCTCGTGCGGCTAAGGGAAATCCATGGATCTTTAGAGAATTAAAGGAAGCATTTGAAGGACAGCCAATTAGTCCGCGTCCAACTTACAAAGAAGTATGTCAGATGATTCTTCGTCATGCATCAATGCAGATAGAATATGTAGGTGAGCATATGGGAATGCTGCAGATGAGAAAGCAGGTTGCGTGGTACACGGCAGGGTATCCGGGATCTTCCAAACTCCGCCAGGAGGTTAATCAAATTACTACCTATGAGGAGCTAAAAAGTCTGTTGACAAGGTTTGCTGTTTCCGATATAATAGTTTGAGCGACAGAAGGTTCTTTTGTCGTTTCTTTAAGTTAAAGTATGAAATCAATAATATTAATGAGCCTGCAGGCAGGCCGTAGAAAGGCATGGTTACAGTCATGGCAGAAAAGAAAATGATGACCGTCGAAGGTCTGAAAAAGCTGGAAGACGAGTTACATGAGCGTAAAGTGATCATTCGTAAGGAGATTGCAGATAAGATCAAAGAGGCACGTGAGCAGGGTGACCTTTCCGAGAACGCTGAGTACGATGCAGCTAGAGATGAGCAGCGTGACAACGAGGCAAAGATTGAGGAACTGGAAAACCTGATCAAGAATGCAGTTGTTATTTCTGATGATGATATTGACCACAATGTTGCAAACCTTGGTTCAGCAGTTACCTTAAAGGATCTGGAGTCTGGCGAGGAGATGGAGTTTTCTATCGTTGGTTCCGCAGAGGTGAACAGCCTTGAGTTCAAGATTTCCAATGAGTCTCCTCTTGGAAAGGCAATGATTGGCAAAAAGAGAGGCGACATCATTAAAGTAGACTTCATGGGCAATGAAGTAAAGTATCAGGTATTAGACGTAAAGAGATATTAAAGATAGGAGTTTTATACGATGGCGGATAATAATCAGGACATTAATCAGCTTCTTAAGGTACGCCGCGAGAAGCTTGCTGAGCTGCAGGAGCAGGGAAATGATCCCTTTACCATCACAAAGTATGATGTAACTGCACATACACAGCAGATTAAGGACAATTACGAGCAGTTTGAAGGAAAGGATGTTTCCATCGCAGGCCGTATGATGAGCAAGCGTGTTATGGGAAAGGCATCTTTCTGCAATATTCAGGACAGAGACGGTAATATTCAGTGCTATGTGGCAAGAGACAGCATTGGAGAGGATGCATATAAGGCATTTAAGAAAATGGATATCGGTGATATCGTAGGTATCAAGGGTACACCATTCACCACAAAAACAGGTGAGAAGTCTGTACATGTTGCTGAGATTACACTGCTTTCTAAGAGTCTTCAGATTCTTCCGGAGAAATTCCATGGCCTGACGAATACCGATATCCGTTATCGTCAGCGTTATGTCGATCTGATCATGAACCCAGAGGTAAAGGATACCTTTATTAAGCGTTCTAAGATTATCAAGGAAATCCGTAATTTCCTCGATGGAAGAGATTTCATGGAGGTAGAGACACCAATGCTTGTTTCTAATGCAGGTGGTGCAGCTGCCAGACCATTTGAAACTCATTACAATGCACTTGATGAGGATGTAAAGCTTCGTATTTCTCTTGAGCTGTACTTAAAGAGATTGATCGTTGGCGGACTTGAGCGAGTATATGAGATTGGCCGAGTATTCCGTAATGAGGGTGTTGATACACGTCATAACCCAGAGTTTACTCTGATGGAGCTGTATCAGGCATACACAGATTATGAAGGTATGATGGAGCTGACTGAGAGCATGTTCCGTTATCTGGCTGAAAAGGTATGCGGCAGCACATTGATTTCTTATAATGGAACACCGATTGATCTTGGCAAGCCATTTGCACGTCTTACTATGATTGATGCTATCAAGCAGTATGCCGGCATCGATTTTGATCAGGTTAAGACTGATGAGGAAGCAAAGGCATTAGCTGATCAGCATAAGATTGAATATGAGGCACGTCATAAGAGAGGCGATATCATCAACATGTTCTTCGAGGAGTACTGTGAGGATAAGCTTATTCAGCCGACATTCATTATGGATCATCCGATTGAAATTTCTCCGCTTACAAAGAAGAAGCCGTCCGATCCTAACAAGGTAGAGCGTTTTGAGCTGTATATCAATACTTGGGAGATGTGTAACGCATATTCTGAGTTAAACGATCCGATTGACCAGAGAGAGCGTTTCAAAGCACAGGATGCAGCAGCTGATGCTGGTGATGAGGAAGCAAACCATACCGATGAAGACTTCCTGAACGCACTGGAAGTAGGTATGCCGCCGACAGGTGGTATCGGATATGGTATCGACCGTCTTGTAATGCTGTTAACAGATTCAGCAGCAATAAGAGATGTTCTCCTGTTTCCGACAATGAAGTCACTAGACTCCGATAAGAAGGCTGCAAAGCCAGTTGAGGAGGCTCCAAAGGCAGAAGAAAAGGTCGATTTTTCCAACGTAAAGATCGAGCCAATCTTCAAGGAAATGGTTGATTTTGAGACATTTGCAAAATCAGATTTCCGTGCAGTTAAGATCCTGGCATGTGAAGCAGTACCGAAGTCAAAGAAGCTTCTTAAGTTCACATTAGACGACGGAGAACGTAAGGATCGCGTGATTTTAAGCGGTATTCACGAGTATTACGAGCCGGAAGAACTGGTTGGTAAGACAGCAATCGCTATCGTAAATCTGCCGCCGAGAAAGATGATGGGAATCGCTTCCGAGGGTATGCTGATTTCAGCAGTACATGAGGAAGATGGTCATGAAGGACTGAACCTTCTGATGGTAAATGACAGAATCCCGGCAGGCGCAAAGCTGTATTAAAAATATAATTTTTTGTACCTTAAGTTGTACAGTACGACAAGAGTACGACAAATTTGTCGGCTTTAATGAGTCGCAATAAGCGATTTTAAATTAAAGTCTCACTTGAGAAAGTTCATATTAGTATATGAGGACACTTTTCCTAAATGCATTTTGGGGAAAGGTGTCCTTTTTGTGTTGTGGTCAAAAAAATATAGTATAAGGAGAAATTCAATATGAACAGTACAGCGTTAGGTGCAACAGGCAAACAAGAAAGCGGCATTATATTTGTAAATGATGCCCATGAAAAATTCTACTATGAAAAACTAAAAGAGGTGCAATATCAGGACGAGTACCATATGGCGCCTTGTTATTGTCTTGGTATCAGCGATGATACACGAAGAAACATTGATCGCATATATGACTTTGAGACAGGCTGCGTCAAGCCAGAGTGCTTATATGAGGGTTGGCAGACAAGCGGAAGTAAGAAGATAGTGCGAATGGCATTCAACTTATATTGCAACGGAACACCGAGTGTAGACGAAGATACTACCACAGATGAGCAGCTGTACGAGTGCAGACAGTATAGCGTGGAAGAACTGTTCTGCTGTGAGTATGCACTATACTTCTGGCAGGCAGTTCAGATCCGCTATCCTGAGTATAAATCCTGCAATCGAAAGCTTAGTGAACTTACAGGAGGATAAAGACAAGTGCTGAAAATAAGACTGATGGGTACAAAGAGCGATATTGCATGGTTTCAAAGACTTATGAAGAATCATCTGCAGATCAGAGTATTGGAGATCTCTGATCTGTATGCTAATAAGGGAACCGACAAGAACTATAGATGTTATATGGAAATCATAAAGAAAAATACAAGAAAAACTACAGAGCAATAAAGAGATAAAGGAGAATTGATCATGGGTGAACAGAATAATTGCCGCGTTATCGCGATTGCAAATCAGAAGGGTGGCGTAGGAAAGACAACGACAACAAGTAACCTTGGAATCGGACTGGCAAGACAGGGAAAGAGAGTGCTGCTTATTGATGCTGATGCACAGGGAAGTTTGACGGCAAGTCTTGGCTATAGAGAGCCTGACAAGCTTGATATTACGCTTGCAAATGTAATGGGCAACATTATCAACGAAAAAGAAATGGATGTAGAGTATGGTATTTTAAGACACGAGGAAGGCGTTGATCTGATGCCGGGAAATATTGAGTTGTCAGGCGTTGAGGTATCACTGGTAAATGTAATGAGCAGAGAAACCGTGCTTCGTTCTTACATAGAAGAGCAGCGTAGCAGATATGATTATATTTTGATTGACTGTATGCCGTCACTTGGAATGCTCACGATTAACGCAGTAGCGGCAGCAGATAGTATTCTGATTCCTGTGCAAGCTGCATATTTGCCAGTAAAAGGATTAGAACAGCTGATTAAGACAATTGGCAAGGTAAAACGTCAAATCAATCCTAGACTGGAAATAGAGGGCATTCTGATGACTATGGTTGACAGCCGCACCACTTATGCAAGGGATATCAGTAAATTGCTGATCGAGAACTATGTTAGTAGAGTAAGGATCTTTAATAGCAGCATTCCAATGTCAGTACGAGCAGCAGAGATTTCAGCAGAAGGAACAAGTATTTATAAGCATGATCCAAATGGAAAGGTAGCAAAAGCTTATCAGTCTTTAACGGAGGAGGTATTGAGAAATGAGTAAAAACGCAAGTGCATTAAAGGTAAAATTGAGCAGTTATGACGAGTTGTTTGGCGCGAAAGCGCCAGCAGCATCGGATCAGATTGTGAATGTGACATTAGGTGAGCTGCACACGTTTAAAAATCATCCTTTTCATGTTAATGATGATAAGGAAATGGAAGAACTTGCAGAAAGTATCCGAGAGCATGGAGTGTTAATTCCGGGTATTGTAAGACCAAGAGCTGAGGGCGGCTATGAGCTGATCGCCGGACATCGCAGAAAGCATGGATCAGAGCTTGTTGGAAAGACAGAGATGCCAGTTATTGTCCGTGAGTATACAGACGATGAGGCAACTATTATGATGGTTGATTCTAATATCCAGAGAGAAAGTATCTTACCAAGCGAAAAAGCAAAAGCATATACACTCAAATATGAGGCATTGAAGCATCAGGGAAAGAAATCTGGAAAGAGTACACTTGATCAGGTGGGGGAAGCTGCCGGAGAAAATTCAAAGAAAGTGCAGAGATATATCTGGTTATCCAGATTGTCAGATCCGCTGCTCCAGATGGTAGATGAGAAAAGACTGGGATTTTCGCAGGGAGTAGATCTGTCGTTTCTTTCTAAGAAGTCACAGCAGATTGTGGCGGATGCAATTGAAAAAAGTAAGTGCACAGTAAGCATGGGGCAGTCAGCAAAGTTGAAAGAGTATGAGAAGAAGAATGAGCTAACAACGACAGTGGTAAGGCTAATTCTGGAAGAGAAAAATGTTCATAAAAGAAAAGTTACGTTGAAGATGGATAAGCTCAGCCAGTACTTTGATGATCGTTACAGCAGCGAGGAGATGGAAAGCATTATTCTTCATCTGTTAGAGGAATGGAAGAAGACACAGGAGGACATACAGTGATGGAAGAAGGATTAAAGTTTGATTATTATTATGGAGTACAATCGGAACAGTTTTCATTCTATCGGATTCCAAGATTGCTAATAAAAGATCAGCATTTTAAAGGATTGTCCAGTGATGCAAAGCTTCTGTATGGACTTATGTTAGACAGAATGGCTTTATCAATGAAGAATCACTGGTTGGATAATGAGAATAGAGCATATATTATTTATTCCATCAGTAATGTGATGGACGATATTAATTGTTCAAAACCTACATGTGTGAAAATCATGAAGGAATTGGATTCATTTGGTCTGATTGAACGAAAAAGAAAAGGGTTAGGAAAGCCAGATATTATCTATGTAAAAAATTTTGCTGTGCTTGAAGATAGTCAGGAACAAGATGAAGAAAGCTTCGATTCTGCGGATACATTTGAAGAAAATAAGCCTGTAATGAGTAATGAGAATATTACTAGTGAGGGTAAACAAGATGAACTTCCAGAAGTAAAAGATTTTAACTTCAATAATGAAGCATACGGTTTAGAGATGGTCGAAACTGAGGAGATTTTTAAAGAAAAAGAGCAAATTTCACCCAATGTAGGCGTTAATTCGGGCATAAGTAAAAAAAGTGAACTCCCAGAAGTAAAAGATTTTAACTTCTGGAATGAAAAAACATTAACTTCTGGTGGAAAAGAATCTTTACCTCTGGAGGTTAAAAACCTTGCCCCTAATTATAACAATAATAATTATAACAATCAGAGTTATAACTATATCAATCAATCTTATCAATCTAATCTATCTAGTCAGGCAGATCAGGCTTGTAATGATGAGATAGATACGATTGGTAATACTGATGCCTACATACAGCAAATCAAAAAGAATCTGGATTATGACTTTTATATGACTAATGATGTAGCATATATGGATAAAGATCTGCTAAAGGAGTTGTTTGTCATTATCTGCGATGTGGTTTGTACAAAAAGCGAGACTATCAAAATTAGCGGTTATGTATACTCTTGTGACTATGTGAGATCCAAGTTTTTGCGGTTAACAAGTAATCATGTTATGTACGTCATGGATTGCATAAAAAATACAACTACAAAAATAGCAAACATGAAAGCCTATCTGCTTGTTGCACTTTTTAATGCACCAAGCACTATTGATCACTATTATCAGCAGGAAGTACGGCATTACGCAGATTCTGATGCGCAAGAAGTATGCTGATAAGAAACGGTTAAGTATAGCAGAAGATTAGGTTATTGATAAACTTCTGGACAAATTGTCCAGAAGTGAAAACTGAATACAAAATCACGAAAAGAGCGGTCAAATCATGTTTGGCGGCTCTTTTTCTGCCCATATAGGGCAGATCAACAACATGGGAGGCAGCGAATGGAAAATATGAATCAGCTAACAGAGAAAGATGTTACTGAAATATTGAGCCAACGGGAAGAATTGTTGGAAGGATATCGTAAGAGACTAGAAATGCTTTCGCGAGAATATGAAGACGCAGACGAATTGATTGGTATGTTGCAAATGAGAAGTCCCGGAGTAGAAAATGAAATTCAAGCAGGCAGAGTAAATAAGGGGCTTGATGATATTTATCTGATGTATGAAAGACAAAGAAAAAAATATCAAGAAGAGATCCATCAGAACATGCTTCAGATCATGAATTTAATAGATCGTGTGAAGCATGTCTATTTATATTATCTGCAATTAACACCGAAAGAGCAGGCAATATTAAAAGCAATTTATATAGATAAAAAGCAGTATAAAGAAATAATTAAAGAAGGAATGTCTGAATCAAGTATAAATAGAATGAGAAAGCGAGCAATCAAGAAAATTATTCAGAGATGGGAAAAAGATAATCAGGCGGAGCGGTAAGAGTAAGAGCCAACTTCTGGACAATTTGTCCAGAAGTGAGAATCAAATAAGAAATCAGAGAAAGAGCAGTTAAAGTAGTGTTGGCTACTCTTTTTGAGCGTGAAAATAAGTCGGGTCATATCGAATAGTATAAATTTTCGACAGACATTATAGAGAAAACTGTATGAGCAAAGTATGTAGAAATTGTAAGGAAAGCAAAACAAGATCAAAAATCTTGTTTTAAGATAAATAATGACTGCTTGTTTGCCATAAAAAAGAATCAGCTGTTTATGGTGAACATTGTCAAAATAGGATGAAAAGAAGAAAACTACGCGATATACGCGATGGGATTTGCTGGCGTTTTCTGTCGAAACTACGTATAATCAAGGGGCAAATAAGACAGAAAGGAGTCAATAAAAATGTTGAAAGTAACAGATGAAATGTTAACTGGGATGGAGGAGATTTTCAAAACACAATTGCAGGCATCTGATGTATTGGCGGTATGGAATGCTGAAACAGAAGAGATGCAGTTGGAAATTTACTATTCAGAAGGAAGGTATAGAGTTCTTCGGTTTAGAAAATGCTTTGAAGAAAGCAGTATTTGATAGGTTAGGGTGTATATAAGATACGGCTTCAACACGGATTATTACTAGTCCGAGTTGAAGCCGTATCTTATGAGGAGATCTTTGGTTGAGCGTGAAAAATAAGTCTGATTTTGGCGAAAGTTGTTGAATAATCATGTGGCTGTCTGTATAATTAAAATAAATGTTCGAAGATACAAAGGAGAAGGAGCATTAAATGAGAAATTTCAATGAAGATACCAGAGTGAAGATACCTGCAACATTGCAGTTCCTTCGTCTGGGATATCAATATCAATCAATGAATGATTCTGACATTGATTTCAATACGAAGATTTTCATTAACCGTTTTAAGCCAGCCCTTGAGAAAATCAACGGAAGGTCTTTTTCCAATGGAGAAGTGCGGAATGTCCTTGATGAAATCCATACCCTTATCAGAAGTAATGATCTCGGTAGGGAGTTCTACAAAAGACTTAATGACGTTGTTTCAGATGTGAAGCTGATTGATTTTGATAATGTTTTAAATAATGATTTTGCTGTAGTAGATGAGCTTCCGTTCACTATTGAGAAGGATACGGATGATGGTTCATTTAGACCAGACATTAACATCCTTATCAATGGTATGCCGATTGCCTTTCTTGAAGTAAAGAAGCCAAACAACGAAGGCACGATTCAGGCAGAGTTTAATCGTATGTTGAATGTACGACTCAAGAATCCAGCATATAGAAAATACTTTAATCTCATTCAGTTTGTATCGTTCTCAAACAATATGAACTATGAGAACGATGATTCGGAAGCTACTGAATTGGTAAAATCGGGGTCATTCTATACAACACCAAATGGTGTAAAAACGTCTTTTTCATTCTTCAGAGAAGATGAAAAAGGATACCATAAGAATTATCAGTATCTTACATTAGATGATGATTTTTGCCGTTCTGTCATTAAGGATATTGGGTACAGTACATCGATCTTTGATACTGATGAATTTAATACCGCAAATGATACAGATATGCCATGTAATCGTTTCATTACATCCATGTATGACAAAGAGCGTTTTCTTTATTTACTCCATTACGGGATACTATATGTGAAAGGTGAAGTGCCGGAAAAACACATTATGCGTTATCCACAGTTTTTCGCTACAAGAGCTATTTTGAAGCGCTTGAAAGCAGGAAACAAGAGAGGCATAATATGGCATACTCAGGGTAGCGGTAAAACAGAATTATCTGCTTATGCTAATAAAATCATTCGCGATTATTATGCGAAACAAAATACTGTAACACGCTTCTTTTTTGTTGTAGACCGCCTGGAACTCTTACGACAGGATAACGGAGAGTTTTCAACAAGATATTTCACAGCAACGAATTGCGATAACAGAAAGAATTTTGCAGAGCAGTTACAGACAATTTTGCCAAAGGATGCTGGTAGTGATGCAGTGGGTGAATTTGTGGTTGTGAACATTCAGAAGTTTGAATCTGCGATCCCTAAGGCAAGAAATGAATATAACAGTAATATTCAGCGTGTATTTTTTATTGATGAAGCACACCGCTCATATGCGTTAAATGGTGAGTATTTTAAGAATCTTATCCTATGTGATCCAGATGCAGTTTTTATCGCACTGACAGGCACACCGTTACTTTCAAAAAAAGAGCGTAGTAATCTTAAGTTTGGTGATTATATTCATAAATATTTCTATGATAAGAGTATCGCGGATGGTTACACCCTTCGTATTAAGAAAGAAAAAATTGATACGGTGGTACGCAAGCAGGTGAGGAATGACCTAGAAATGGAGTCAGATGAGATAGATCTGAACCAAGCAGATGTGTATGAATCAGACGTTTACGTAAATGACCTCGGAAAGTACATCGAGCGGGATTTCAAGAATTTCAGGCTTGTAAATCAAGACAGTTCAATTGGTGGTATGATTGTCTGCAAATCGAACCCACAGGCAAAAAAAATCTATGAGTGGTTCTGTGCTCATAGCACACTCTCAGCGGGGCTTGTAATTTCTGATGGTAGTGATCCGAAACAGGATGAGATGAATAAAAACAATCAGCTGGATTTTAAAAATAATGGGCACCCAGATCTTTTGATTGTTCATTACATGCTTACAACAGGATATGACGTAAAGCGGCTTAAGAAGATGTACCTTCTTCGCGGACCGCAGGCGCAGAGCCTTTTACAGACAATTAGCCGTGTTAACAGACCGTATAAGTCCCCTAACGGGCGAGTCTATAAATACGGATACATCACAGATTTCGTAGATATTGAAGAAGAGTATGATAGAACAGTCAACGATTATCTGAAGGAACTGGAAAAGGACATTAACATTTCAGATGATGATGAGTATAACAGTCTGAATGGTCTTCTTGTTGATGTGGATACCATTAAGAAGAACTACGAAAATGCGGAGAATTCACTTACAGACATCATTGTAGCGGATGATATCGAGAAGTTCAGCCAGCGTCTTATGAATTTCAACAAAGAGGCGTTGTTACAGATTAAGCGGCTTCTGAATACAATGAAGGACTGTTTTACGGAATTTATGCTGTCAAATGCGATGGAAGAAGCAGATAAGGTCGATATTGAAGATATCAAGAAGAAACTTCGATCCACACAGGAGCGCATCGACTTCATTAATCTTACATCGGAGCCTGTCCGCATGATGGATCTTATTTCAAACGAGGAAGTGGTAAAGCTAGTTTATGATTTTATTCGGATGTCTACTAAAATCATGGATCTTTCAAAATTTGATAAGAGCAGCACATCATATCAGGATTTTGAAGAGACAATGTCAAAGGTTCAGAACGAAATCAAAAAGAATCGGAATAAGGATGATGTTCGTATCATAACACTAAACGAGGTATTAAAGAAGCTATTTAACAGCATGGATATCCGTGATATTTCTGATCTCAACAATCTTACTGATGAAATGAGGAAAATTCTTGAGGAAGCGGAAGCCATCAATAAGGAAAATGACCGCTTAGCGTCTATTTACGGTAATAATTTTGCACTGGTGAAGAGTTATCAGGATGTGATTATAAAACGCCCAGAATTAAGCAATAAGGATGTTGAGCAGGCACTTCTTATAATCTACGGAGAAATCCAAAATGTTATTGAGATTGAAACGCTTGCGGTGCAAGGACGAGAAGGCTTTATCGATGAAACAAAGAAGAAAGTTACGAAACTTTTGTTAAAGTCTGGTCTTTATAAGAGCCTTGGTCTTAAGAACTGGATTGACATGTTGCTCAGTGACCTCTATACGAACTTACAGAATTACAAATGAAGGAGAAATAAAAAATGCCTGACTATTATGCTTTAGAATCAAAAATCGAGCAGATGATAGATGAACTCCAGGGGCTTTGCAGTCAGAATGGACTCTCAAATACAGCTTCGGAAGAGGCTGTGATTACGTCTGTGTTCCTATACAAATTTCTGAATGATAAGTTTATGTACAATTTAAGAAAGTTTGCGGAAGATATTGGAGAACTACCGGAAGAAATTTTAAAGAATGAAAATGATGAATTGGACGCATTTTATGACGCGTACCCACAGGATGTTGTTTTCCGTATGGAAGATACGATTGAAATGCTTATCAACAAATCACAAGATCCAAAATTCTCTATAATTTTTGATGATGCCCTTCAGCGCATTTCGAATTATGAGGAAAATGATAAGTTTAAGGTTGAGACATCAGAAGGAACGAAAGAACCGTTATTTACGCGTATCACAGAGAATGTAGAATCATCCCGCCGCAATGCGTTTGCAACCTCTATTTTTGGTATTATTACAATGGATAAGTTCGATTTTTCATCTGCGTATGCATCGAATTTCGATTTCTACAGTAGCATTTTCGAGTACCTTATTAAGAACTATAACGTGGCAAGTGGCGTTTATGCTGAGTACTTTACACCTCAGTCTGTCTCTGCTATTATTTCGAAATGCCTGTGCAATATGTCAGAAATTGATGAAGATAAACTTTACGATATTTATGATGCAGCGGCAGGTAGCGGTTCGCTCATTCTTCACCTTGCAAGCGAACTTGGTAAGGGAAAATTTGGAAATAAGGCGCGCATTTACACACAGGATATTTCTCAGAAATCATCGAGATTCCTTCGTATTAACATGATGTTGAACGGCTTGACGGAATCCTTAGGAAATATCGTTCGTGGTGATACGCTTCTCACTCCAGCACAGTACAATATTAAGGGAGATCCGTCTTCCGGTTATCGTAAGTTCGACTATGCCACCATAAACCCTCCATTCAAGATGGATTTTTCATCAACGAGAGATGAAATTGAACATAAGTGGCAGAACACAGAGCGTTTCTTTGCGGGAATCCCAAAGATTCCGGGGAAGAAAAAGGAGTCGATGGCGATTTATCTTTGCTTTATTCAGCATATTCTTTGGAGCTTGAAGGATGATGGAAAGGCAGCTATCGTTCTCCCAACCGGATTTTTAACAGCGCAGAGCACTATCGAAAAAGCGATTCGCTCAAAGTTAATCGACAATGGCTGGCTACAGGGTGTTATCTCAATGCCTAGCAATATCTTTGCGAATACCGGAACAAATGTCTCTGTGATTTTTATTGATAAGAATAAAAAGGATGATGAAATCATTCTTGTAGATGCATCAAAATTGGGTGAAAAGCGTAAGGAAGGCAAGAATCAGCGTACCGTACTTAGTCAGAATGAAATCGACAAGATTATCGAGACATTCACAGAGAAGAAGGCTGTTGAAGACTTTTCTGTAGTGGTTAAGAAGAATGAGGTACAGGAGAAGAATTATTCGTTCTCTGCGGGTCAGTATTTCGATGTAAAGATCGAATACGTTGAAATGACTGCGGATGAATTTAATCAGAAGATAGCGGACATTGAAAATACTCTTAATGATCTTTTTTCAAAAGGAAAAAAACTTGAAAAAGATATTAAAGCAAGTTTAAAGGAGCTTAAGTATGAGTAAATATACTCTTGGTGATTTACTAGAATTAAAAAGAGGGCAGGATTTAACTAAAGATGATATGCATGAAGGATTTTATCCGGTTGTTGGTTCGAATGGAATTATAGGAACACATGATTCTTTTAATGTGGGAGCACCATGCATCACTGTTGGAAGAAGCGGAACTATTGGAAATGTTCATTATTATAATAAGGATTGCTGGGCTCATAATACCTGTTTGTATATAAGTGATTTTAAAAATAATAACCCTCTATATCTATATTATTTATTAAAAAATATAGACTTAACGAAAGTTGCAACCAGTACGGGTGTTCCGACTCTTAATCGAAATTTTGTTTATCCAATAACAACAATTGCAACAACTAATGTAGATGAACAAAATAATATTGCGAATGTTCTAAGTGCTTTAGATGATAAAATTGCCAACAACAATGCCATTTCCAATCAACTTGAATCACTTATGAAGACTATATATGATTACTGGTTTTTGCAATTTGAGTTTCCGAATGAGGAAGGAAAGCCTTACAAATCATCAGGTGGGAAAATGGCATGGAATGAAGAATTGAAAAGAGAAATACCTAAAGGATGGTCAAGTGGAACCTTATCTGATTATGGTAATATAATAGGTGGTGGAACTCCATCAACAACGAATGAGACATATTATACAGAGCCATATAAGGGAATTGCGTGGATCACACCGTATGATTTAGCTAATACTACTGATAAGTATATTGAACATGGTGCTAGAGATATCACAAAAGAAGGTTTACAAAAGAGTTCTGCTGTTCTGATGCCAGCGGGAAGCGTTTTAATGACATCGAGAGCACCAATTGGTTATCTTGCTATTTCGCAAAATGAAATATGCACTAATCAAGGGTTCAAGTCTATCGTGCCAAATAAGAAGTACGGAAAAGAGTTTGTGTATCATTCTCTAAGTGCGTTAATGCCATATATTAAGTCACAAGGGGTTGGATCAACATTCTCAGAGATATCAGGTACAACGTTAAAAAATTTACCATGCTTATGCCCAGACATTATTATTAGCAATAAATTCGAGAAACTTGTAGAAAAATTTGCAATTAAGCAGTCTATTTGTGAATCCGAGAATCGAGAACTCATCTCTCTTCGAGATTTTCTGCTTCCACTTCTTATGAATGGACAGGTGACATTTAGGGACGATAAAGAAACAGTACCATTGGAAAAATAATTATGATAGATTTAATATGACATTGTAAAGCGCATATTTTATTTTTTTTCGTAAGTACAAGTGTCGTATCTGTGCGGTTTTTGGCGCTTCGCAAACGCCTATTAAGATTAAGATGACAAGGAGAGTACAATGTATATAGATTTTGCTGATTATAGCACAATACCTTCAGAATTAGAAGAAAATATTATTGATGCATTTACATCTATGCCTCAAAACGTTGTATCAGAAATAAAGGCTCGATCAGTTGAAGGGGATCTTGATGTGTGCTGTGCAATTGAAAAATATTTAAAACAGCCAAAAGCACAATGGTTATATGAAAGGCTTAATGATATTATGAGTCAATATGAAATCATATGTTATCATGCAACTAAAGTGTTGAATAAAAGTAGCATCTTGAATGAAGGTTTAAAAGTTAATGAAATAGAATCATATAAGAACTATATCTATGACGTGTGTTCAGAGCTTGAGTTTGAACAGGAAAATATTAATGAAATAATGAAATCAATTAATGGCACTTATGAAAATAAATATAAATTAAGCAACCCTCAATTATGTTTTTTCACAAACTTGTCCATGATAGATACGGAAACACCAGGATATGAGCAATTTTGCGAAAATATAGGAGGAGAATGGATTAGAGATGCATTAAAAACAGGACACAGGGAATTATACAAACCATTACAGGAACATGGAGAAGCAGTTATTGTTAAATTTAAAATGCCATTTCAAAACATTATTGAATGTAAAAAAGACGATGCTTTATACCAAATTATTGTACATTATGCTGGTAAATATTTTTGGAATAAAGAATTTTCTATAGCGTTTGATGGGGTAACAGGGCAGAATGTACCACCTCAGAATATTATCAAACTTTTGCCATATAGTAGGAAGATTGATTATTAATTGACCGTCAGATTTTGTATTTAGATCCATTTTACTTTAAATTCTTTGATAGCACTTCATGGGATGCCAGTAGTACATGGTATTTCAGGGAGTGCTAATCTGTTTTTGTGATAAATAGTTAATTGTACTTGACATATGGCAGTATATATACTACCATATAGATATCTTATAGAAACCGAGGAAGAAAAAATGGATGTTGAATATATGAGTTGTTACTATGAGGATATGATTGAAAAAATTATGAAGGAGGCATTAACAGAAAAATATTGGGAAAAAATGAGGGCATTTTGTGATTATTATGACGTATTTTTGGAAGATGCGCCTGAAAGTATGAAAGATAAGTTGGAGAATGTGATGGAGCATTATGTGATGATTGAAGCGCAGATACTAAAAGAAATGTATTTGCGTGGTGCTTCAGATATGGAAAAATTGCGTACAAATGGAAAAGATGCATCCAGCAATATGAAGTTGTTAGAGGCAGAATATGGTTCTAAAAAGAATCAGATTTATGAAGAGGTAAGTCAGAAATTGAAAGAAAAAGCTAGTGTTCGCAGTGAATGGGATCAGAAGCATACCGTGGAAAAGCAAATCTATAAAGAAATGTCAGATACGATATGCCGTCGATATGAAAAGCTAATGAAGATGAAAAAGGCGGTTGGCACAGTAGAAAGACGACTCATGTATCTGCAGGGGGCGTTAGATCGCTCAAGGATGCTTGCCTAATATGGTTAATGAATAGGAGAAATGAATGAGTGATTATATTGAAAGAACGAAAAAGCTAATAGAGCGATATACAGAATTGCGAAAAGAATATATGAGTCAGAGAGCGTTAGAAAAAGAGACTGGTGTTACAAGACAAGTAATCGGTCAATATGAAAAGGGTGAAGTATGTCCTACAGTTAAAGCACTGAATCGGTTGCTTGATCCATTGGGATATGAGTTGACGATACAGCCTAAAAAGGAAGATGAAGAGAAGTGATTGTTTTTGATAGCTTGAGATAGTTAATGGAAGTACATGAAAGTTGACATTTCAAATTCGGTATGCTATGTTAAAATCGTGAAAGAGATGAAGAAAGGCATTACCGAAAATGGTAGTGCTTTTTATTTTTATGAATGGCATATATACGGGGAAAGGAGAAATTATGATGGAAAAAGCGTTAATTTATAGTTTAATTGGAGTATTTTGGGTATGCACATGGTTTACTGGATGCAGTACGAAGTTGGAAGGTATGCTTACTGTTATGGAAATAAAAAAGGCGGTGCCTGAATTTGACACAGAAGATGAAACAAAGGAAATAGGGAATGTAGAAAAATCACAAGAAGGTGAGCTGTCAGATGAGAACAATAAAGAAACAAAAGCGTCTGACAGTACTAAATCACAAGAAGATAGCAGTTCGGCAGTCACAAATGCACCGGAGACTAAGCCAGCGACACCGACTACGGTTGCTCCTACAACAAGCACACCAACGACAAGTCAAAGTACGACAGCACAGACCAAAGCGCCAGAAACACAGCCGCAGACAACAGCACATACACATGCATGGGTTCCAGTGACATCTGTTGTACATCATGATGCAACGTATAAGACTGTGTGGGTGCAGGACTCGGCAGCATGGGACGAAACAGTGATAACAAAAGCAGCATGGGATGAGCAGGTATTAGTTCAGGATGCGTATGATGAAAATGTGATGATTTCAGATGCGTATGATGAACCGGTTTATGCATGGGTTGCGGTTTGCAATGAGTGTGGTCATAAGTTTTTAGATCCAAATGAAGATATTGATGTTCATATGGGTGCTGGCTGTTGGTCAAGCTGGCATGGAGAATGGATGCAGGTTGGAACAACGCACCATGATGCTGTTTACCAAACAGTTCATCACGAGGCAACATATCAAACAATCCATCACGAGGCAGAGACAACGATCGTCCATCATGATGCAACAGGTCACAACGAACAGGCAGTGGATCAAGCGGCATGGGATGAAACGGTAATTACTGGTTATACCTGCTCTGGCTGCGGAGCAGTAAAAGGAAAGTAAATATCACTAAATAAGTAACAATACATAAGAAAAGCATCTGCATAACTTCTGAAAATAACAGGATTTATTGTTGGTGCTTTTTTCATGCTCTTTTTTACACTGTGTTCGTTTTGGACACGCGAGAAAACACAGAATATTGTGGAAAGGTTGTGGTGGAAATGCCATGACCTTTTTTAATGCAAAAAATATCGAAAGAAAGGAAATGGGAAAGATATGAATCGTCTAAGAGCACCGCCAGCTGTGCAAATAGAAAGAAGCAACAAATGATTTTAATAAAAATTAAAATCGACACAAGAAAGGGTATGACGATGAACCACAAAAATAAAAAAGGAAAAAAACTGACTTCCACGCTTATGGCAGTATTGATGAGCGTATCGACAACGCTGACGCCAGTTAATTCTATAGCATCTGAAATGGAAACTTTGTCAATGGCGGTTGAAAGCATAGCGGAAGAAACCACAGCTGAGACAGAAGTGCAGACTACAGTGGAGACAACAGCGAGCAGTGAAGCACAGACATCAACATCAGCATCCGAAACGCAGGCAATCACCGAAGAAACGACAGCAGAAACAGATCAGCCAGAGACGGAAAGTTCTGTTGCAGAAGAAGTACAGTCATCTGGAGAGAGTGCAGAAGAAACATCTGCAAATGAAACACGTGGACCGGATGAAACACAGGAAAATGAAACAACAACTGAATCTGAAAGTGAAACAGAAGAAGTGACTGAAATAGAGACGGTTGAAGAGACTTCAAGCGAAGAGCCAGCAATCGACATGTCTACCACAACAAAGGAAGATATTCTTTATTACATCGAAGCAATCGGTGGAGATGAGAGTGATGCATTCTATGCTTTCATCGGCAGTCTTGGAGAGTATGACTATCAGCTTGTATGGATGGCACAGTATGGAGCACAAGAGGATCAGCTGTTAGAGAACTTTGGTTTTGACTATGACGGTTCAAGTGATTTGGATGTTGCAAAGTATATCCATAAGTTGTCTGAGGAAGAACTGACTGATTTTGTAGAGTCCATGACATTCGAACAGTATAGAAGATATCTTTCCATCAGGGAAATGATGGCGGAGATGGATGAAAAGGATTTCTCAGATGTCATTGATGATGAAGAGTTTACGGCAGATCGTACATGGGATTATGCAAGCTATGATGCGTTTGCAGAAAGCTTAACTGGCATATCATTACAGAGAACCGAGCAGACAATGCAGTTTTATAACACTTATGTCGATTCATCTAAGGTTCAGGCAGGTGTGACTACCATTGACGGTCTGCTGGATTCTAATGCAGACTGGTACTCAAATGATTACATTCTTGGATTAAATCCGGAGATGTTTAAGGAAACCGTTCCCATCTATCATGGAGCTGACGGAAACTACTACGTTGTTTCCACGGTACCGACATTAAATGGTGTTGAGTCTGCTGATTATCAGCCTGCGACAAGTTTCTATAATGGCGGTGTTGAAGCACAGGCCTTTACGGATATTGAATATCTTGGAAATGGTGTATACCGTATTCCGAGCAGCCGTTACCAGTACTGTTTTACCGAGCAGTATGTATCCGATATGGGAACGCTTTATGGCATTTCCTTCGGACTTCGTATTCAGGTTCTTTACGGATTCACACCATCCGGTGAGATCACTATCGCAGCAGATGTAGTTTATCCTGACATGACTGAAAGATTCCTTCCGGCAAAATTAAATCTTTTGGCAGGAATTGCAACAGTAAGAGTTTTCAACGATGATTACGAAGATTCTGTTGACAACTATCTTGTATCTGCATCCATCAACCGCGGAGCAAGTCTTCCGGACAGTGTGGGAAGCATGAATGACGGAAAGGTTCTGCAGTTTGTTGTGGGTGATGCAAATGCAGTAGGAAGTCTGGATGTACTTATCGGATATAATGCCGCATCAAAGTACTCAATGGCAGCCGAAGTAACCACTGCGGAATTGATCGGATCAGCGTCAGGTGATGAGAATATCAATCTTGCAGCAGAGATGTATAATGGTGCTTATTTAAAGCTTGATCAGGGAAGTGTACCGAAAAATCTTGCGGTAGGAGACAAGTTCATTTACGCCAATACTGCACTGACTATTACAGGTGTTACAACTGCATATGATGGTCGGGGAGGTACACATATTGGTGCAACTGAAGTTCCTACACATGATGCCCAGTCCTTCTGCTTATATAACGGAAAGGGTGTGGAACCGCAGATCAGCTCATGGTTTAAAACTCAGCTTAACACAAATTCGGCAGATCCCGGCTATATGGTACAGATGACTGCGGCAAATATCAGCAAAAGAGCATCATATAATGGCAGTTCAGTTAACCTTGGTGGAAATAAAATCTTTGGCTACAGAACTGACGGACTTGGTGCGGCAAGTGGTACCGATGGAAAGGTTTTAAATCTGGAGGGAACTAATGTCCTTCTTTCCTGTATGCACGCATGGGGTAATGAATCAGCAAGCACACCACAGGATATAGTAGATGCAATTAGTACTTTTACGGGACGTACCCAAAAGGATTATGCAATAGATGAAGGATTTGGACATTACCATCCGAATGTGGCACTCCAGTGTACTGATGTGCATGACGGCGGAGACGGCAACATGTATGCAACATTTAAGGTCGTAACATCAATGCTGCAGGTTGGCGGTGTTGTGCATCCTCAGAACTATCAGTGCGCATTCGCAACAATCAGTATCGTATATCCGTCAGCACCAAAGAACGGATATTTAAAGATCCATAAGTCATCTGCAAATCCTGAGATGACTGACAAAAACAGCTGCTATAAGTTTGAAGGCATCCGTTATGGAATCTTTACAGATGCGGCTTGTGTTAACAACCTTGCTGTTCTTTCATTGGATGCCAATGGATACAGCGAGCCATATGAGCTGCCAGAAGGTACTTACTATGTAAGAGAGGCAGATGCAACTCCGGGATCAGGCTATCAGACAAACGGTACTGTTTATACGGTAAATGTAACAGCAGGAACAACATCTGATGCTCCTGTCATGTGTGAGACAACAGATGTTCCGTTAAACGACCCGTTTGGTATTGTTATTAACAAGATCAACAGCGACGGAACTACGGCAGCTGATTTATCTGGTGCTGAATATACCATTACTTATTATCCTAAACAGTATACTAGTGTAGCAGAAATTGAAGCAGATACAGATCCAGAGGTAAAGCCAACTGTATGGGTAATTCAGACAACAAAACGTTCAGATGGCAGTTATTACGCATCATTAAAAGATGAGTGCATTGTTCCTAATAGTAATAGTGCAGGTGCAGTTTTTGGAAAATATTACAATGGAAACTATATTATTCCTCTTGGAACCATCACTGTTGAAGAAACAAAAGCACCGGCAGGCTTTACAAAAGATGGAGCTGTCGTAAGCAGTGCAAAAACTGGTGCAAAGATTTCAGGGACTAATAACGTATATTTATTCCAGCTGGTTGATGAGAACTCGGCAGTATATTTAAAGAGCGGCAATGTGCTTTCAACTTCTCTGGATGATGAGACTGCCGTAACCTTAACATATGCAGAGCGCCAGATCAACGGCTCACCGAAGATGGAAAAGCATGACTTCGAACTAAACAAGAAGGCAGCCATGGGCGGAACTAGCTTTGAGGGAATCTCTTTTGAGATTTACTGTCTGGATGATTCCGTTGTCATCGGAAACGAAACTTACACAAAGGGACAGACAATTACCATCGTGACTTCTGATGCAGAAGGAAACATTGATGTAGGTATGCAGTTCCCTGTCGGTCACTATGCAGTGCGCGAAAAGGCAGCAAACAATTACTACACAATGACAACTGGTCAGATCCATTACTTCAACGTAGTTGAGTATCAGGGCGGAGCATTTATCCAGTATGAGCCAGATACAAATGCAGTTACCTTTATGGATCGCGTTGTACGTGGAGATATGTCATTCGTAAAGAAAAATTCCGATACGGATGAAGCACTTGCTTATATCCCGTTCAGGATTACAAATAATACAACAGGTGAAACACATTATATTTTAACTGGTGCAGACGGTACATATACTTCTGCAACAGGAAAGACAACAAATACCAATGCCAACGATGCAGTTCTTTCCCAGTATGGTGATAAGGATGTTGTTCCACAGAGCGTTGTGGATTCTTTGACAAAGGATGCAGGACTTTGGTTTGGTATGGGAAGTGAAGGAACCATGACAGCTGCAAATGATTCTTACGGCTCATTTGTATATGGAACCTACACCATTACCGAGTTAAAGACCGAAGCAACAAGAAACATGAAGATGTACATAAACACCTTCACCATCGACACTGACGGAAAGGTTCTTGATCTTGGAACAGTCAACAACGTTCCGATGGGAATTAAAACAACACTGGTTGACATAAACGGAGAACATTTCACCGAAGTAGCGAGTACAGTGACATTGACTGACCATGTAGTATACAAAAATCTGGATACGGATAAGACATATACGCTGACAGGAACCTTGTATGTGAAGGATGGAGATGCACTGACAGAACTGATGACGGAAACGGTTGACTTCCAGCCAACCGAAACAAGCGGCACACAGGATGTTACATTCACATTTGATGCATCTGCGCTTGTTGGAAAGTCAGTAGTTGCATTTGAGGAGCTTTCACTAAATGGAGAGTTCTGTGCAGAGCATAAGGATAAGGACGATGAGAATCAGACTGTTGTATTCCCAGGCTTAAAAACAACAGCACGCGACAGTGAAACTGATGATCATGTATCAAACGCAGACGATTCCATTACAATTATTGATACAGTTGAGTATTCTGGACTTCATGTGGGTAATGAATATACAATCACTGGTACTTTAATGGATCAGGAAACAGGAAAAGCTGTTCTTGATGATGACGGCAATGAAATTACGGCTTCTAAAGTGATTACCGCAGCAGGAAGCAGTGGAAGCGTAGAGATTGAGTTCCAGTTTGCAGGTGTATCATTAGCAGGAAAGACCATTGTAGCATTTGAAAATCTGGAGTATGAAGGTAAGCTGTATGCAGTACATGCAGATTTGAATGATGAGAGTCAGACAATCTACTTCCCGTCTATCAAGACAAAGGCTGTTGACAAGAACACCGGATTAAATCAGGTAAAAGAGGACAGCAATGTAACTGTTGTAGATACTGTTACTTACACCGGTTTACAGCCGGGTAAGACTTATATCATGACTGGTATGCTGATGTCTTCCGCAGGAAATGCCATTGTATCCAATGGAAGACGCATTACCGCAAGCACTGAATTTACACCAACCGAAAGCGATGGAAGCGTTGACGTAGTATTCAACTTTGACGCAACTAATGGATTCGGCGGACGTCAGTACGTGTTCTTTGAGTATCTGTATCTGGATGGTGTGAGAGTTGCAGCACATACCGATATTTCTGATACCAATCAGATTATCTATATTCCAAGTATCCGAACGACATTGATTGATTCTGAGAACGGAAGCCACAGCTCGGCAGCAGATCAGGATATCACATTGATTGATACTGTGCGTTACAACGGTGTTGAGATCGGACGCACTTACACCGTGACAGGAACACTTGTTGATAAGGCAACTGGTAAGGAAATTGTAGACGATGCAGGAAACAAAATTACTGCATCTGCTGAGTTTACGGCAGAAAAGACAAATGGAACGATTGACGTAACATTTACGTTTTCTGGTGTATCTTTGGCAGGTAAGACAATCGTTGCCTATGAGCATATGTATACGGAAGGAAAGGAAGTGGCAGTACATGCTGATTTTCGTGACGAGAGTCAGACCGAATACTTCCCATATGTACATACAACAGCAACATCCAACGACACAGAAGATCATGTAACAGGAGCAAATGAGAAGGTTACGATTACCGATCAGGTAGAACTCAAGGCATTAAAGCTTGGCACCGAGTATACATTGAGCGGAACACTGATGAATGCAAAGACTGGAAAGCCAATCATGGTAAATGGAAATACAATTACCGCAAGAAGAACTTTCACAGCCGATGCACATGAAATGACCATACCGTTAACCTACACTCTGAATGCATCAGAGCTTGCAGGAACCACAACAGTTGTATTTGAAAATTTGTATTCTGACGGCGCACTTCTTGCAGCTCATGCTGATCTTGAAGATGCAGAGCAGACAGTATATATCCCAGAGATTCATACAACTGCAAAGGATCAGACAACAAAGATTAACCATACCGAGGCAAACAAGACAGCCACCATCATTGATACAGTTTCCTATAC